>DGYFD06202__coassemble_231_pt1 | contig 106738 bp, 78 predicted proteins | sample DGYFD06202__metabat2_high_PE_009 | metagenome-assembled genome bin DGYFD06202
GCCCCGGTCGCCGGTGCCGACGAGGCCGAGTCCTCCGCACCATCGAGCTCCGAGGACGCTGCTTCCAGCCTGCCGGGCTCCGAGGCTGAGGATGTCGAGGCCACCGACAACGGCAACGAGAACGACGCCCCCGAGAACGGTGACGACAACGACGGTGAGGATGCCGCCGGCTCGGTCGAGGGCTCCCTGCCCGAGGACATCGACACCGATGAGCTCGCCTCCTCCGTCGCCGACACCGACTGGACCCGCGTCGCCAAGGTCATCGCCTCGCTGGCCACCGGCAACGTCTCCATCGACACCATCCTGGACATCATCGCGCTGTCCAACGACGGTGACGCCACCGTCGGCGATGTCATCGGCTCGGTCACCGACGTCGTCGGCGGCAGCTCCGACGAGGGCGAGGACGCTGACGAGGGTGAGGACGGCGAGGACGCCGAGAACGGCGACAACAGTGACGACGCCGACTCCGAGGCTCCCGGCGAGGACGCTGCGGAGTAACTCACCCGGGTTTCCCTCCGGGTAACTCAGCAACCGAGCAACCGAGCAACCACAATCGATCGAGAATCCCGCGAACGCGCGAACAGGTCCGGGGATTCTCGATCGTTTGTGGTTGTCGGGGGTTGATGGTTCACACTGTTTGTCCACTACGAGCGTGTGGAACACCTATGGTGCTGGCGGCGGGCAAAGTGGCTCCCCCCCACGCGTCCTACGCCGCCGTGCCGTCCTCCAGCACCAGCGGCACCCAGGAGGCGATCGTCCCGGTCGACGGGTCGAGCAGCATCTCCACCTCCTCCGGCTCCCCACCATCAGCAGCGGTGACGAAGACCGACGGGGTCGCGACCTCACCGGCCCGCTCCTCCAGGACCCCGAAGTTTACCGCGAAGGCCGCATTACCCTCGTCGATGACCTCGCCGGAGCGGATCGCCTCGACCGTGTCGGCATCCACGCCGTGCTCCTCGGCCAGGGCGTCCGACAACTCCTCGTGGCTGGATGCCGCCAGGTCAGCACAGCACGGACAGCTGAAGTCCAGGAAGATGTCGACCACCGGAGCATCCGCGGCGGTGTCCTCGCCCTGCAGGGTCACCACGCCACCTGCGTAGCTGACCTCTGCCGACACATCGCCGTATGCTCCCGTGCCAGAGTCAGAGCCCGAATCATCGTCGTCCGAGAACAACGACGACACCGGGCCGACGGAGTTCTCGGACGAGTCCACCACGTAGACACCCAACACGGCGATCGCCACGCCCAGCGCCGCCACCACGGCGGCAATCGTCCAGATCACGGTCTTGCCCGGCCCCTGCTGCCCCGGTTCCGGTGCGCCGGGGACCATGGCAGAACCGTAGCCGGACGGATCGACGTGATCAGCGGGACCGGCGGGATTGGCGGGATTGGCGCCATCGACGGAGCTATAGGGACCGTGGGGACCGTCATGGTTGCTCATAGGTAGTCACCGTAGGGGCTGTGGTGTCACCGTCCCCACTTTCGCTCGACTACCTAATGTACTTAGGATTCCGAAGCCCTATTAAAGTAGCTGCACGTCCTCTACACTCAGGGGCGTTGCCGGACGACTCCGGCGGCACGCACGATCTCTTTCCCCCTCACACACGAAGGAATCCGAATGCGTACCACTCGCACCCGTTTCTCCCGCGTCGGCATCGCCGCCCTCGCCATCGCCCCCGCCCTCGCCTTCGCCCCGGCCGCCGTCGCTGACGAGGCCGAGGGTTCCACCCCCGAGCTGCCCGGCAGCGAAGAAGGCACCGAAGGCTCCGGCGATGACGTCAACCTCGAGGACATCGCCTCCTCCCTCGCCGACGCCGACCTGGAGCGCATCGCCGGTGTCGCCGTCAGTCTGTCATCCGGGGACGTCAGCCTGAGCACCGCGCTCGACGTCATCGACCTGATCAACGGCGGTGACCAGACTATCGGTGAGGTCATCGGCTCCGTCGCCGGGGTCGTCGGCATCGACGCCGGTTCCGCCGAGGCCCTGGGCTCCCAGGTCTCCTCCGTGACCGGTGGGTCCTCCGAGGGTTCCTCCAGCAGCGGTTCCTAGCCTGGCGGTTCCTAGCCTGGCGGTTCCTAGTTCAACGTCACTCCCGCTCCCGGGTGGTCTGAGAGGTCAGATACCACCCGGGAGCGGGAGTGTCGTTACAGGACCGTCAGAAGTGACGTCCCACGTGCGCCTCCTCGCGCATGGTCTTCACCATGTGCGGGTAGTGCAGCTCGAAGGCAGGACGCTCGGAGCGGATCCGCGGCATCGAGGTGAAGTTGTGCCGCGGCGGCGGGCAGCTGGTGGCCCACTCCAGCGAGTTTCCGTAACCCCACGGATCATCGACCGTCACGACCTCACCGTAGCGCCAGGACCGGAAGATGTTCCACACGAACGGCAGTACCGAGATCCCCAGGATCAGCGCACCGACCGTGGACACCTGGTTCATGACGGTGAAGCCGTCCTGGTCCAGGTAGTCGGCGTAGCGGCGCGGCATACCCATGTTGCCCAGCCAGTGCTGCACCAGGAAGGTCATGTGGAAGCCGATGAAGGTCAGCCAGAAGTGCCACTTACCGAGGCGGTCGTCGAGCATGCGTCCCGTCATCTTCGGGAACCAGAAGTACACGCCGGCGAAGGAGGCGAAGGCCACCGTGCCGTACAGCGTGTAGTGGAAGTGCGCGACCACGAAGTAGGTGTCCGAGAGGTGGAAGTCCAACGCCGGGGACGCCAGCATGACGCCGGTCAGACCACCGAAGAGGAAGGTGGCGAAGAAGCCGATGGCGAAGACCATGGGGGTCTCGAAGGTGATTCGACCCTTCCACATCGTTCCCAACCAGTTGAAGAACTTCATACCCGTCGGCACCGCGATGAGGAACGTCATGAAGCTGAAGAACGGCAGCAGGACCGCGCCGGTGACGAACATGTGGTGGGCCCACACCGCCATCGACAGTGCCGCGATCGACAGCGTGGCGAAAATCAGGCCGATGTAACCGAACACCGGCTTGCGGGAGAACACCGGCAGGATCTCTGAGATGATGCCGAAGAACGGCAGCGCCAGGACGTACACCTCGGGGTGGCCGAAGAACCAGAACAGGTGCTGCCACAGGATCGCGCCGCCGTTACCTGCGTCGTAGATGTGGCCGCCCAGCAGCCGGTCGTAGAGCACACCGAGGGCGGCGGCAGTGAGCAGCGGGAAGATCAGCAGTGCCAGCAGCGAGGTCGTCAACACGCCCCAGGTGAAGATAGGCATGCGGAACATCGTCATGCCCGGTGCGCGCAGACACAGCACCGTGGTGAGCATGTTGATCGCCGAGGCGATGGTTCCCACACCGGTCATGCCGACGCCGATGATCCACAGGTGCGATCCGACACCGGGGGAGTTCACCGCATCCGCCAGCGGCATGTACATCGTCCAGCCGAAGTCGGCGGCGCCACCGGGGGTCATGAACCCGGACAGCATCACGATTCCGCCAAAGGTGGTGATCCAGAATCCGAAGGCGTTGAGTCGTGGGAAAGCGACGTCCGGCGCACCGATCTGCAGCGGCAGGATGTAGTTGGCGAACCCCCACACGATGGGCGTGCCGAACAGCAGCAGCATCACGGTGCCGTGCATGGTGAACAGCTGGTTGAACTGCTCATTCGACAGGAACTGCAGTCCGGGGTGGAACAGCTCGGCACGCATCAGCAGCGCCATGAGTCCACCGATCGCGAAGAACGTGAACGCGGTGACGATGTACATGATGCCGAGCTGTTTGTGGTCCGTGGTGGTCAGCATGGCCAGGGCGTGGCCGCCCTTCGCAGACTTCCCTCCATGCGGGGCAGGACGTCCCGCCGCGGTCTCGACGACGGGGGCTGTGCCACTGCCCTCCTGCGGTGCCAGCGCTGTCATTGTTGCTCTACCTCTCTCGATGGTCGACCCGGAGTCACCGGTTCTCCACTGAGGCTATGAGGGGTGCGTCTGAGCAGGTAGAGGGCTTCAGTTTATGGGGTTATGCGCGGATTCTATGACCCGGGCGAGCTGCTCGAAATAGGACGCGTCGACGGATGCGGGGTCCCAGATCATCTCGTTGAATATCTCGGCGTAGGTGCCGTCCTCCCGCTCGATGCGACGCACCGTGAGCCCGTGCGGGACGTTGCGCTCGGGCAGAACCACAGACCCCATCCCCTTGTTCACCCAGCCGACGAGGGTGCTGCAGTTCGACACCTCCACCTCGGAGTGGTTGACCGTCTCCCCCGCCTCGGCCATGAGGTTCTCGACGCTGCGGGTGATGCCGCAGCCGTTGCGGGACAGGATGAGTTCGTGCCCGGCGAGCTCGTCGACGGTGATCGGGGTGCCGACCTGTGCGTCGGACGCATTGGCCGCACCCGGCGCGTCCTGCCCACCCGGCGTCTCCGTCTCCTCCGGCTCAACGAGGACCAGGTAGTCCGAGTCGAGGAGATGGTGGCTGTACCCGGGCAGCAGGCCGAGCGCCGGCACAATGACCGTGTCGAGCACCCCGTTCTGCAGGTACTCCTCCAGCTGGTCGAGTTCGGTCTCCAGCAGAGTGGCGTCGCGGCCACCGGTGAGCGCGTCGGGGCCGTAGATCGAGTCACGCAAGGTGCTGAGCATCGCCTTCTCGATCTGCGGGGACGTACCCACCCGCACCGTCCCGCGCCCCTGGGTGGTGAACGACTCCGCCTCGGTCTCGATCCGGTTCAGGGACCGAACCGTCTCCTGGATGCGCGGCAGGATCACCTCACCGAAGGCGGAGGGCGCGGTGCCCCGCGGGTTGCGCAGGAACAGCCGGCCCCCGAGGTGGTCCTCCAGTTTTGCGATGCTGGTGGACAGGGCGGGTTGGGTCACCCCGAACCGCCGGGCGGCGGCACTGAAGGAGCCGACATCGGCGACGGCGTCGGCGTAGCGTAAGGCTTCCAGGGTCAGTCGTCCATTCATGATGCTTCTATTATAGGACGCTGACCTGCTTAACTACCTGCGCGCCATAACTATCGCAAATATCCTCTTAGTGCGGTGAATGGCGGGCGCGTGCTCCAACCCGTGTCGGATGTCTCCGACACCGCGCCGACACTGCCCCGTCGCCGCGCCGTCGCCACACCGTCGCCGCGCCCTCACTAGACTGGTCGACATCATGAACGCCTCGGGTATTGCAGCGTCCTCCCCCTACGACCAGCCGTGGCTGAGCCTCGACGAGCAGGTCGACCACCTCGCCGCGCGCGGACTCGAGTTCGACTCCCGTGAGGACGCCACCGCCGCCCTCACCCGCATCGGCTACTTCCGACTCACCGGCTACCTGCGCCCCTTCCTGCGGCACCGTCCTGACACCCCGGAGGACGACACCTACATCCCCGGCACCTCACTGGACTACATCCTGCGCCTGGTCGACGCCGACCGTCGGCTGCGCCAGATCATCCTCGACGGGGTGGACCGCATCGAGGTCAGCCTGCGTATGCGACTGGGCCACACCCTCGGCGAGGTCGACCCCTTCGCCCACCTCAATGCCGCCACCTTCGACCCCACCTTCGTGCGTCGCTACAAGTACGCCCGCTGGCTGGCCGGGGTGTCCGAGAACCACCTGCGCTCCGGGGAACAGTTCGTCCGGACCTACGCGGAGAAATACGACGGCGACCTACCGATCTGGGCGCTGGTGGAGTTGCTGGGACTCGGACAGCTGGCCACGATGTACGACGGTCTGCGCGACGACCTCGCCACCCCGATCGCCAACGACCTCGGCGTGCCCGACCGGGATCTGCTGCGCAGCTGGCTGGCGGCGATCAACGACATCCGCAACGCCGCGGCGCACCACGTCCGACTGTTCAACCGGTACCTGGTGATCGCTCCGATGCGCCCGCGCAACGGGAGTGTTCCCGCACTGGCACACCTGGCCGAGCACCCGGGGGCCGAGGGCCATCCGACCGGGGGTTTCCGGATCTACAATGTCGCCGCGGTGATCGCCTACCTCACCCAGCAGATCGACCCGCAGTCGACGTGGACGTCCGACATGTCCGGCTTCGTCGCGTCGTTCCCCCGCCACCGGCTGCTCGGGGCGGATTCGATGGGCTTCTTTGACGGCTGGATGTTCGAGGAGATCTGGCGGGGTTAGGTTCTTCGCCCGTACGGATAACGGCCCTTGCGGATCGTTGCAGGTGAACCTAGCCACTACGCCTGGTCAGTGGGGCGGATCATGATGGTGTCGACATCCATGTGTGCCGGACGCCCCGCCACCCAGCGGATGGTCTCGGCAATGTCCTCCGCCACCAGGTTGAGGTTGTCGGCGTAGACCGCATCGGCCTTCTCCGCGTCGCCCTTGAACCGGTTGAGGCTGAAGTCCGTGGCGACCCGGCCCGGGTCGATCTGGCACACACGCACGCCCTTCTCGGCGAACTCCATCCGCATCACGTCGGTCATGGCTGTCTCGCCGAACTTCGCGGCGTTGTAACCTGCCCCGCCGCGGTAGGCACCGCGTCCTGCGATGGAGACGACGTTGATCACCTGCGGCGCATCCGTCCTGGTCAGCTCGCCGAACAAAGCCTGGGTGACCTGCAGGGTACCGATCACGTTCGCCTCGTACATCCAGCGCCAGTCCTCGACATCGCCGTCGAGCACCGAGTCGAACCCGCGGGCGCCACCAGCATTGTTGACCACCAGGTCCACCCCGCCGAGGTCGTGGACAGTCGCGGCCAGGGCGTCCACGCTCGTCCGGTCGGTGACGTCGACCTGCACCACGTGGGACGTGGCGTCCGGCGCCTCGGCGGCGATGCGTCCCGCGACGGCCTCGAGCTTTTCCGGACGCCGTGCGGCGAGGACGACGTCCCACCCATCGGCCGCCAACGCGACTGCGGTGGCCTCACCGATGCCGGCGGAGGCTCCGGTGACCACCGCGAGACGGCGGGAACTGCTGGGACGGGGGCTCTGTGCGTGCGATTCAGTCATGCGATCCAGGGTAGCGCTGCGCTGGACGCCGGTCCCGAATTCGCGTCAGTGGGAACAGCGCGGAGCGGTCGATGTGAAAGCGGCCCTCCTGCCGACGGGGCCGTTATAGGATCACGGTATGAAGCTGCCGAAGTCCATGATCGTTCCCGTCACCCGCGCGCAGATCGACCGTCCCGTGATGGCAGCGAAGGTGATCCGTAGACTCACCAGTTCCAGCGGGAAGTCGAAGGGTTCAAAGGGGGCTGACGCCGGGGCGGGCGCAGGGGCTGGATCTGGTTCCGGTGCGGGAGCGAATGCCGGCGCGAACGCCGGTGCAGGTGAGAGCGTCGGCACCAGGGCGGCCTCCGCCGCTGCCGCCGCGCATCAGACGACTCCGACGCGTGAGACCCTGACCCGTACCAACGGCATCGAAGCCGCCAAAATCGCCGCAGGCGTTCCCGCGGCGCACTGAGTCGCGCCCCGGTCAGCTTTGAGGTGTCTCAGGTTGGTTCTGGCCAAGAGTTCCAACCTCAGACACCTCATTCCTTACATATGCCGCAACTTCCCAGCGGTATATCAGGCATCAAGCCCCCTACGGCCGAGGCACGATGTAGCGCCCCGCACCCGGGACGACCTCGACCTCCATCGGCAGCGGCGCGAAGCAGTCGCCGTCGGCGTAACCGTTGATGTGCTGTCCACCGCGGTCGGTCATCTCGATGCGCACCTTCCTCGCCCGGTAGGTGTTCACACCCTCTTCTTCGACGAAGCTGCCGTCGAAGATCTTGATGAACTTGGACGCCGCCCTCACCCGGCCCATGCGCTCCAGCACGGTGATGTCGAGGATGCCGTCGTGGTGGTCGGCATCCGGGCAGATCAGCATGCCCCCGCCGTAGCTCTTGGTGTTGCCCATCGCCACCAGCGTCATGTTCTCGTCGATGACCTGTTCCTCCGGAGTCCCCGGGTCCAGAACCAGGCGGGTGGGAATGGAATGGAAGTTGAGGAACTCGGCGACGATGGCGATGTTGTAGCGCATCTGGCCCTTCGGCCAGGATATCCGGTTCGTCCGGTCGGAGACCAGCGAGTCGAACCCGGCGCAGGCGATGGTGCCGAACCAGTGCTCGTCACCGTCATCATTGCGCATGATGCCCAGGTCGGTGGTGGTGGTGAAACCGTTGGCGACGATGTCCGCCGCCCGGCGCGGGTGGGTCGGGATGCCGTACTCGCGGGCGTGGTCGTTACCGGTGCCGGCCGGGACGATGCCCAGCGGCACCCCAGAACCGGCCTGCTCCTGCAGCGCCAGGTTGATCAGGCCGTCCCCACCACACACGACGAGGGCGTCGATGCCGTCCTCGGCGACCATGCGTGCGGCCAGCTCGCGGGCACCGTCGGGTGAGGCCCCCTGGAGACTGACCACGTCGATGCCGCGGTCGGCGAAGCGGTCGCGGGCGATCTCGGCGGCCAGTGCCGCGCCACCCTTGCCGGCGTGCGGGTTGGTCAGCAGGGCGAGACGCGTGATGTCGACATGTCCGACGTCGTAGGGGGCCCCGGGGGCGTCGGGGGAGCTCGGGGAGTTGAGGGGGTCGGACGCTCCGTTGGCTGCGGCGTTCATGAGGTGACCCCTGTTCCGCTCGCTCCACCGGCATTACCCGCTCCGCCTGCACCTTCACCGACGGCAGCACCGGCAGCACCTCCCGCGCCAGAACCACCGGCACCGACACCGGCGTCCACCAACGTGCCAGGGTTCATGATCCCCGCCGGATCCAGCCGGTTCTTCACGGCACGCAGGATCTCCAGGCCCAACTCGCCGATCTCGGCACCCATGAACGGCTGGTGGTCCTTGCCCACCGCATGGTGGTGGGTGACCGTACCACCGTTCTCGGTCAGCGCCCGGGTCACCGCGGTCTTCGCGGCGCGCCACTGTGCCACCGCGTCCCCCTTCTGTGCGGCGACGATGGTGAAGTACAGCGAGCATCCCTCGGCATAGACGTGGGAGATGTGGCACATGATCAGTGCCATGGTTCCCGAGTCGTTCAACGAGGACGCCAGGGCGTCACCCACCGCCTTCTTCAACCGCGGGACGTTCGACCAGTCGGTCGCGGTTTCCAGGGTCTCGCACAACGCTCCGGCGTCCAGCAGTGAGTCGCGAAGCACCGGAGCATTGAACCGTCCCTGCTCCCAGTGCCGGGCGGGGTCCTCACCCACGCTGCGCGCCCCCATCGACAGCAGCAGATCGCGGGTCTCCTTGTGGCGGGACGCGGTGTGCTCGGGTGTGCCCTCGTACATGGTGATGCACATGCAGCCGGGTGGGGACTTCGTCTCACCCGCCTTGTCACCGGACGACAGGTTCACCGAGGACTCGATCTCGTCCGACAGCCGGATCACCGTCGGCCCGGTACCGGTCTGCGTCACCGCGCGCAGGGCGGCGACACCGGTCGGGAAGTCCTTGAAGGTAAAGGCCTCGTAGCGCTTCACCTGCGGCACCGGGTGCACGCGCAGCCGCACCTTGGTGACCACACCGAAGGCCCCCTCCGAGCCCATGATCAGTTCGCGCAGGTCAGGGCCGGCGGCCGATGCCGGGGAGGCCTGGCCGACGGTCATCGTGCCGGACGGGGTGACCAGGGTCATCTCGCGGACCATGTCATCGAAGCGTCCGTACCCGGCGGAGTTCTGGCCGGACGACCTGGTCACCGCATATCCGCCGATGGTGGCGTAGGGGAAGGACTGCGGGTAGTGACCGATCTGTAGCCCGTGCTCGGCGAGCAGCAGCTCGGCGGCAGGACCGGTCAGCCCGACGCCGAGGGTCGCCAGCCCGGATTCGGCGTCGACGTCGGTGAGCTTGTCGAAGCGGGCGAGGTCGAGACTGACCACGGCGCGGAAGGTGCGGGAGCCGTCGGAGTCCGACGGGGTGAGCCCGCCGACCACGGACGTCCCGCCGCCGAAGGGCACCACGGCGATCTTGTGCTCGGTGCAGTAGCGAAGCACCTTGGCGACCTGTTCCTCGGTCGCCGGGGCGAGCACGGCGTCCGGCGCGTTGATGACGTGCCCGGTGGCGGTACTGCCGGCGACCTGGCGCCACTCCAGCAGGTCGAGGGAGGACTTGCCGCGGGACCGCGGAGCACGCTGGGCGTCGTCCGTGGTCACGTGGGCCTCACCGATCAGCCCGCCGAAGGTGGTCAGGTCCTGCTCGGTGAGGCGCACGGGCGTCAGCCGGGCGTCCGACACGGGGACGTCCATTGCCGCGGTGGCACCGGGGTCGGCGACGACGCCCATGAGCTTCTTCAACAGGCCGGCGGTCGAGGGGCCCAGGGGCTTCGCCTCGTCGACGGTTCCCCAGAGATTGAACTTCATCGGTGGCAGCGCCACGCCGGTGTCTTTGCTCATGTCCATGAGCCTAATCCCGGTGGCCGGGGAGGGGATCGAAACCGGCGAGAACGTGGCGGAACGGTGCACGGCGCCCACCCTGGTGGTGGGCAGGGGGAATGTCACACAGAATCCCTCCCCACCTGTCGTCGACCGCATAAGCTCGACACCATGACCTGTTTCGATGCCGAGGCCACCCGGCTCAGCCCCGCCCGCCGCGCCCGTGAGCTCGCCGCCCTGCGTGATCAGACCGAACTCACCGGCAGCCCCGAACACGTCGACGTCGTCGTCATCGGTGCCGGTGTCACCGGTGCGGGCATCGCCGTGGACGCCGCGACCCGCGGGTTGGACGTCCTGCTCATCGATGCCCACGACATCGCCTTCGGCACCTCCCGCTGGTCCTCGAAGCTGGCCCACGGCGGGCTGCGCTACCTCGCCACCGGCAACGTCGGCATCGCACGCCGGTCCGCCCGCGAGCGCGGCATCCTCATGGAGACCACCGCCCCGCACCTGACCCGCGCGGTGCCGCAGGTCGTGCCCGTGCTGGACCGCTTCACCCGCATGCAGCGGACCATTCCGCGACTCGGCTTCCTCGCCGGCGACGCCCTGCGCGTTGCCGCGGCGACGAAGTCGGCCACCCTGCCGTTCTCCCGCACCGTCGGGAAAAAGACCGTCGCCGAACTGTGCCCGGCGGTGGACACCAGCGACCTGCGCTTCGGGTACGTCAACTACGACGGACAGCTCATCGACGACGCCCGCCTGGTCACCGCCCTGGTCCGCACCGCCGCCGGATACGGCGCCCGGGTGCTCACCCACTGCCGCGCGACCGAGGTCAGCGGCAACCGCGTCGTCCTGCAGGACGAACTGGGTGACGGCACCGACGGTGAAGACGTCACCGTCACCGCCGGTGCGGTGGTCAACGCCACCGGCGTGTGGGCGGGGCAGCTCGACCCGCAGGTCACCGTTCGCCCCTCGCGCGGGACGCACCTGGTCGTCAACGCGGACAAGGTCGGCAACCCGAGCGGTGCGCTGACTGTCCCGGTGCCCGGCCACAACAGCCGGTTCTGCTTCATCCTCCCGGAGCAGCTGGGACGCTGCTACATCGGCATCACCGACGAAGACCTGGGCTCCGACACGATCCCGGACGTCCCGGAGGTGCCGCAGGACGACATCGACTGGATTCTGGACGTGGTCAACCAGGCACTGGCCACCGACCTGACCGCCGAGGACGTCGACGGGGCGTTCGCCGGGCTGCGTCCGCTGGTGCAGTTCAACGAGAAGCCCCACCGCGGTAGGCGCGGCGACACCGGCGGCAGTGACGGCACCGACGGTACTGCCGGGGCATCCACCCCCACCGCGGACCTGTCCCGCGAGCACGTGATCCTCACCGGCGACGGCGACAACGCCTCCCTGGTCACCGTCACCGGCGGCAAGCTCACCGAGTACCGGTTGATGGCGGAGCAGACCGTGGACATCGTCGCGGACATCCTGCGCACGACCGGGGAGACCCCGGGGCCGTGCGTCACCGCCACCACCGCTCTCGTCGGGGCACCGGGGGCACCCGGGGTCGAGTACGTGCACCCCAGCGACCTGGCGGGACTGCCGAAGTCCCTGGTGGAACGCTTCGGCCATGAGGCACCGGCGGTGTTGCGGACCTGCCCGGTGGAGCGTCCGCTGGAGCCGGTGGCCCCGGGGATCGACACGGTCCGTGCCGAGTTCGCCTTCCATGTCACCCACGAGGGTGCGGTGACGGTGGAGGACCTCATCGACCGACGTTCCCGGATCGGGTTGATCGACGCCGACCGAGCAGCGGCCCTCCCAGCTGCGCAGGAGATCATCGACACGCTCGTCTGAGAGATTCTGCCGAGACACCGCCGGAGAACATCACCCGGGTATCGGCGCACTGCTGGAAATGGCCGGTGGGTGCGGCCTCACGGTGGCAGGTTGTACCGCTACGGTTGAGCAGACACGTCCTGGAACGTGTTGACGTCCACGACGACCCGACCGCGCACCTTGCCGTCCAGGAGCCGGTCGGCGGTGGTGATGGCCTCGTCCAGACCGATCTCAGTGGTGATCATGTCCAGCTTCGCCGGATCCAGGTCCTGGCCCAACCGATGCCATGCCTCCAGACGGTCCTCGATCGGGCACATCACGCTGTCGACACCGGCCAAGGTCACACCCCGGAGGATGAACGGGGCAACCGACGCAGGTAGGTCCATCCCTGCCGCCAGTCCGCAGGCGGTCACCACACCGCGGTACTTCGTGCCGGCCAGAATATTGGCCAAGGTGTGACTGCCGGCGACATCAACGGCGCCGGCCCACCGGGCCTTCTGCAGGGGTTTGCCCGCGTCAGAGAAGTCAGCCCGGTCGAGGATCTCGGATGCCCCGAGATCCTTCAGGTACTGGTTCTCGTCGGAGCGCCCGGTGATCGCCACCACGGTGTAGCCCAGCTTCGCCAACAGAGCCACCGCCACACTGCCGACTCCGCCGGATGCGCCGGTCACCGCAATTTCCCCCTGGTCCGGCGTGACACCGTGGCGTTCCAGGGCCATCACGCACAGCATGGCTGTGTAGCCGGCGGTGCCGATGGACATTGCCTGGGCCGGGGAGAAATTGTCCGGCAACGGCACCAGCCAGTTCCCGTTGACCCGGGCCTTCTGTGCCAGTCCGCCCCAGTGGCCCTCCCCCACACCCCAGCCATTGAGGATCACCCAGTCGCCCTCCGAATAGTCCGAGTGCTCGCTGTGTTCAACCTGCCCGACGAAGTCGATGCCGGGAACCATCGGGAAGTCGCGCACGATCTTGCCGTTGCCGGTGATCGCCAGGGCATCCTTGTAGTTCATGCCCGAGTGGCTGACCCGCACTGTCACGTCGCCCTCGGGAAGCTGCTGTTCGTCGAGCTCGGTGAGGCGCGCCCGGTAGCCGTTGTCGTCATTGTCGATCAGTACACCTGTGAACACGGGAGATGCTCCTTACTTGTCGAGGAAAGCATTCGTGCACCAACATTAGACCGATCGTCTCTGAAAATCGACCAGGTTACTTCATGTAAGAAACTACTTCGGAGATATCCCCAGGCCCGTGACGTAGAATCGCCGGAACGTCCGCAGTGGCTCGGCACTGCGATGGAGCTTGGCGTGGAGGACGGCTCCCTCCCACCCGATCCAGAACGCCTCAGCAGACTGCCGGCAGTCGACCCAGGCGGGGATCTCACCGTTGGCCTTCCCCGTCGTCAGGCAGGCGGCGACCCGTTCGCGCCAACCGTCGAGCACGCCGATGATCTGGGCGCGGTACGCTTCGGGAAGTGCATTCATCTCCTGGCCCAGGTTTCCGATCACACAGCCGCGTCGGAAGGAGTGTCGTTGCATACCCTCTTCGGCATCGACGCAGAAAGCGGTGATGCGTTCCACCGCGGGGACGGTCGCATCGCTGAGGTGCCGGTCGATCTTGCGGGTGAAGTATCGGTCGTATTCTGCGATGACGTCAGCCCCGAATGCCTCCTTACTGCCGAAGTAGTTGTAGAAAGATCCTTTCGGCACCCCGACAGTGGACAGAATCTCGTCGATACCGGTCGCGCAATAGCCCTTCTCGGTCAGCGCGACCACGCCGGCACGACACAACAGTTCTCGGGTGTCCTGGCGTGCGGCCTCTGTCTTGCGTGGTCGACCACGTTTGCGTGGGCGGGAGCTGGTGGTGGTTTCAGTCATGGTCGAGACAGGCTCCATAGCTCGAGGGGCAGACAGGGGACAGACGGAAAGGATTGGCGGTCATGTCGGGAGACACCTTAGTCCAGATTCTTCACGGGACACCTCCACAGCGCGGTCAGGAACCCTGGGCAGGTCATCCGTAGCTCCCACGGTCGCGGCAGTGAGGATCCCCCAGACCGGCCTGCCGTCCGGTGACGACACGCCGGATACTCAACACCGCTCTCACCTGCGCCAGCTCGCGCTGCCGACTGGCATACTGGTCGCATGAGTTCGATCGATCCGATGTCCCTGTCCACCCCGCGCCCCTCCCCCAGGGTCTCCGGGACGTCCGGCACCCCGTCAGCACAGAGCACCAGGAACAACCAGCACACCCCAGCCACCGCCGCGACCACGACCTGGGCGTCCGTCACCGGCGCAGACCCGGAACACTCCCAGCGCTACATCGCCCGGTGGGAGGCCATCGAGGGCGGCGGCGGTGACATCGACGGCGAGGCCCGCCTGATTGACGCCATGGCCCCGCGCGGCGCCCGTATCCTCGACGCCGGTGCCGGGACCGGACGCGTCGCCGCGCACCTGTCAGCCCTCGGCCACCAGGTGTCCGCCGTGGACATCGACCCGCAGCTGGTCGCCTACGCCCGCCAGCGCTACACCGACGCTGAGGAATCCGTCGGCCTGCCGGTCGCCTGGCACACCGGTGACCTGGCCGAGGAGTCCGAGGTCCCCGCCGGCCCCTTCGACCTCATCGTCTCGGCAGGCAACGTGCTCGCCTTCATCCCGGACGCCGCCCACCGGCAAGCGCTCGGCGTGCTCGCCTCCCGCCTGGACGACGCCGGACGCCTGGTCGTGGGTTTCGGCCTGCAGCGTGGCCGCAGCCTCGATGCCTTCCGGCAGGACGCTACGGCCGCCGGACTGCAGGTCAGCCAGATGTTCGCCGGCTGGGACCTGCAGCCGTTCACCGAGTCGTCCGACTTCCTGGTGGCAGTACTGGTCCGGGCGATCGGCGGCAACGAGACCACCCAGGCAGGTGAGCGGTAATGCAGGACGACACCTTCGGCATCGCCCAGGTCGTGTTCCGGCACGACCCGACGTCCGCCCCGCAGTGGACCTACTACGGCGTCAACGCCCCCATGGCCGGCAGCGCCCAGAAGCTCTCCGAGGCGAAGTTCGCCGCCACCCGTGACCTGCAGTTCCTCTCCGGCACGGAAAAGCCGGCGATGCGCAGCTACGCCGAATGGGCCGTGGAACAGGAGACCAACCCGGAAGGGATGACGAACGGAGCCGCCTCGGCCCCGGTGCTGTACGTGCGTTCCCTGCAGGACGAGGACACCAACCAACGGTTGCACCGGCAGAACCTGGCCCAGGCCTACCTGGAGGGCATCCGGGCGACCCCGGACATCCTCACCGGCCTGCCGTCCCTGGTGCCGGGGGTGGAGGTCATCGTGCTGGTGACACTGTTCCCCGACGACCTGCTGGGCGATGCCCTGCTCAACCTCACCGAGCAGGACACCGTGATCTTCTGCCTGCCCGACGGCGATTCCCTGGGATTCCTGCCGGTCGACGGCTCGGAGGTCTGGCCGGCGGAGGGCGGCCCGGGGCTGCTGGAGCGTTTCGGTCTCGACGAGTTCGCCACGGTCCGCGACCTGATGAATGCCGACGCTGCTGCCGGAGATGACGGCGAGGACGACGAGGATAACGCCGGCGCCGACGACGACTAGTCCCGCCGTGTACTACACACGTGACCCCGGTGGCCGCTCCGTGCGGAGGGCCACCGGGGTCAGATGGTTGGCGCGGGGCCCGGGTCAGTACGGCGGGGCGTAACCCGGATCCACGTAGCCCTGGTCGGGGCCGGGGTCGACGTAGCCCTGGCCAGTACCCGGATCAACATAGCCCGGATCAACCCACCCCGGGTCCGGGGCCGGGGCGGGAGCCGGAACAGGGGCCGGAGCCGGCTCGGGGATCGGCGCCACGTTCTGGTTCGGGTCCGGGAGGACCGCATCGTCCTCCGCGCCAGGCTTCGGCAGGACGAAGACGTCCTTCTGCATCGGAGCGTCCGGATCCTCCGGAGGCGTCTGCGCACTGCTCTCCCCCGCGTGACGCAGCTGCTCCTCCTGGGCCGCCGGATCGTACATCTGGCGGGAGATCTCCGGCGCGAGCTGCGCTGCGAACAGGTTCGTGAAGTGCTGCGCATCGCGGTAGACCAGCACATTGCCGATCACAGCGGGACAGCGTCCGTCCTTGCACACCGCCGGGGTGACGTCCACGTGGGTGATGTCGAGCCCCTCATAGGCCGCCAACGCCGGGTTCACCGGTGCCAGCGACTCCGCCTCGTCGACGCCACAGTCGTCGTCGTCGGGGTCCTCGGCCACGCACAGTCGTGCATTGCCCTGGACACCGGGGGACGACAGGATCCACGGGGTGTCGCGGGCACCGAAGGTGTGGATACCGGCGTCCGACAGGCGGCGCACCATCTCCACGTACTCCTGCGGCACCTGGTCCGGGCCGTCACCCTGGATCGTCGTCGGCCGGGTGACGGTCATGAACACGCCCTCGGACGGCGGGTTCTCGAAGATGAAGTCCTCGGCCTTCTGCTGCCACTCGCGGCACTCCGGGTAGTCCGAGCCATCCCACTTCGGGATGTCCATGCCGATGACACAACCCAGCTTCAGGATCGGGACGATCTTGAAGTTCTGCTGCTGGGCGATGAGCTGCAGCGCCGGCAGGAAATGCTCGGAGTGCGAGCCGCCCACCAGGTACATGGTGCGATCAGACTCGACGTCACCGTAGACACACGGCTCGTCCTCCTCATTGAACCACTTGGTGGTGATCAGGTCGGTGTGGTCGAAGTGGGCCAGGCAGCCGTCCTTGAGGGTGTCGGCCATCATCGGGCCGTCATCCGCCGGGTCCGGCAGGACGGGCAGGCCGTCGGGAACCGGAGCGTCCTGCAGGAAAGCACTCGGGCCGGGATACTCGGCCGGGTCGACGTCGGTGACGCTGAGCTCCTGCACGCGGGCCTGGATGCGTGCCTCGGTGACCGGGGCGAAGGCGAAGACGCCGGCGGTGACAAGCGCCATGACCACGGCTGCGGCGACCTTGCCCTTCGAGCGCAGGCTGGTTCGCCAGTAGCCACCGTCGACGATGACCCAGGAGCGGTGGGGCTTGGACTTCTGGCGCAGCGGCGCCTCGATGAACTTGTTGGTCAACCACGCCAGAACCAGGGAGGCGACGATGACCGCGGTGCCGACCAGGATGCCCTGGCCGGTGCCGAGCGTGGCGGTGATGCCCTGCAGGCCACCGGCCTGGGAGGCGGTGGACGTGGAGAAGTAGAACGTCGCCAGCGTCAGCAGCGGCCAGTGCCACAGGTACAGGCCGTAGGATGTCTTGCCGAGGAACTGGAACACCCGCGAGTCCAGCATCCGGGAGACGCCGACGATGGGCAGGTACCCGGTGACACCGGTGCTGCCGCCCTCCGGGGCCTTGCGGTCGGCGACGGGGTTGCCGGCGAGGATCACCAGCATCGCACCGGCCAGCGGCACCAGCGTCCACGGGCCCGGGAACTGCGCGGCACCGTCGAGGAACATACCGGTGGCGATGATCAGCACCAGACCGACCAGGCCCGCCGGCCAGCGGATCCACGCCAGGGAGCGAGGGATGACCCAACCGATCAGCCACAGGCCGAACAGGCCACCCAGGCCGATCTCCCAGAAGCGGGACAGCGGCGAGTAGTAGTTCAGTGCCTGGTTCTCGGACCCCAGCCAGGTGGCGTAAGCGAAGCTGGCGACCGTGGCGGCCACCAGCAACCAGTGCAGCAGGGTACTTCCGACCCGCGGTTTATTCCGGAACAGCGCAGCGAGCAGCGCGATGACCACCAGCGAGCCGACGTAGATCTGCATCTGCACCGACATCGACCAGATGTGCTGGTACAGGCTCACATCCCGGTTGATCGCCGTGTACTCCTGGCCCTGGTTGGCCAGGTGGAAGTTCTGGAAGTACGCCAGTGAACTGCTGGCGTCCTTACCTGCGTTGACCCATCTGACCTCGGCGTACACGATGACGGCGAGGATCAGTGTCGCTGCGACGACGGTGATCAACGCCGGATACAGTCGCCGGAATATGCGCAGGAAGGACTGCACCAGGGTCAGGCCCTTGGGGTTCAGGGCGTTGCGGATCTGCGGGCCGAAGAAGAAGATACCGCCGACCAGCAGGAACACGTCCACACCGGAGGAGACCCGGCCAATGAAGACGTGGAAGACCACGACCAGGGCGATCGCCAGGCCGCGGAGTCCGTCGATGTCCCTACGGTGGGGTCGCCGCGGTACCGCTCCGGAAGCGGGGTGTGGATTCGAAGAGTTCATGGCGGGCTACAGCATACCGCCCATTACCCCCAGGGACGCACACGCGCAGCGACTCCGATGGGTCGACGGGGGAGCGCGCCGCTGGTGAACGTCGTTTCTCCGGCCCGTTCAGGACGCTGCGGCGGTTCAGGACGCTCCGGCCGTCACGCTCACCACGCCGGCTCGACGTACCCGGGGTCCACCCAGCCCGGGTCGACGTAGCCCGGGTCCACCCAGCCCGGGTCGATGTAGCCAGGATCGACCCAGCCCTGCTCCGGCGCAGGCTCCGGTGCAGGCGCGGGCACCGGGTCGGCCGTCTCCACCGGCGGCACGTAGTCGGGGTCCCACGGCTTCGGCATGCGCTGCACCACCGGCGGGGCGAGCTCGTCCGCACCGTCCTGCTGCGCGGCGGCCGCGGCGTCGGCCGCCTCCTGTGCGGCGACGTCCATGTCGGCGAGCGCCTGGGGGTCGTACATCTGACGCTCGATCTCCTCGGTCATCAGCTCCACCCACATCGGGGTGAAGTGGTTGCCGTCGCGGTAGACCAGCACATTGCCGACAACCGCCGGGCACACCCCGTCGCGGCAGTAGGCCGCCGTCGGGTCGAGGTGGGTCACGTCGAGCCCCTGGTAGGCGGTGAGTGCGGGGTTGTGTTCGGCGAGGGAGTCGTCCTGCACCATGCCGCAGTCGTCGGCGTCGCCACCGTCGGCGACGCACACCAGGGAGTTGCCGAGCTCGCCGTCGACGTTGCGCCACGGGTTGTCGCGGGCGGCGAAGGTGTGGATGCCGGCGTCGCTGAACCGGCGCACCACGTCCACGTACCCCTCGGGCACGTGGTCGGGTCCCTCACCGTTGCGGGTCGTCGGGCGGGTCGAGGACAGGAACACCCCGTCGGTCGGCGGGTTGTCGAAGATGTACTCCTCGACCTTCTCCTGCCAGGCGTAGCACTCGGGGTAGGGCTCGCCGTTGAAGCGGAGGATCTCCATGCCCAGCGGGCAGCCCATCTTCAGCATCGGGACGATCCGGATGCCGCGCTCGGTGCCGATGGCGTCGAGGGCGGGCAGGAAGTGCTCGGAGTGCGAGCCGCCGACGAGGTACATGGTGCGTTCGGCGTTCGTGTCGCCGTAGACGCAGGGGGTGTCGGAGGCGTTGCGCTCGTGGGTGAGGACCAGGTCGCTGTCGGTGACGCGGCTGATGCAGCCGTCGAGGGTGGACTGCGGGAACATGATGTCGTCGTCCCACACCGCCGGGGGCAGCACGGGCGCGCTGCCGGACGCCGGGACGTCCTGCAGGTAGGCGGCGGGCCCGGGGTGGGTCTCCTCGGTGATCTCGTTGTCCATCGCCGCCTCAGCCTCGCGCGCGTTGTGGCTCTCGGCCAGCGGTGCGAGGGCGAGGACGCCGCCGGTGGCGGCCGCCATGACCAGCACGGTGATCACCGGGACGGGACGCAGCGGCTTACGGGGTGCGGCGTTGTCTCCGGACGCTGAGGCGTCTGTATCGGCTGCGGCGGCTGCGCGCCGGCGGCGGCCAGGGAAGCCCAGGAACCCCCACGACCGGGCGGGCTTGGACTTCTGCCGGGTCGGCACCTCCACCAGGCGGTAGGTCAGCCACGCCAGCACCAGGGAGCCGAGGATCACGGCGGAGCCGACGAGGATGCCCTGCCCGGTGCCGAGGGTGGCGGTGATGCCCTGCAGACCGCCGGACGGGGAGGTGTCGCCGGTGGACTCCGAGCGGGTGGCGAAGTGGTAGGTCGCCAGGGTCAGCAGCGGCCAGTGCCACAGGTACAGGCTGTAGGAGATCCGGCCGAGGAACTGGAACACCCGCGAATCCAGCATCCGGGCCACGCCGATGGACCCCCCGTCGCCACCCCGCTCTGCGACGGGGTTACCGGCGAGGATCACCAGCATCGCGCCGACCAACGGCACCAGCGTCCACGGTCCCGGGAACTGGGCGGCACCATCCAGGAACATGCCGGTGCCCACGATCAGCACCAGGCCGAGCACACCGGCCGGCCAACGGACCCACGCCAACGACCGGGGGATCATCCAGCCGATCAGCCAGATGCCGAACAGGCCACCCAGGCCGATCTCCCAGAAGCGCGACAGCGGCGAGTAGTAGTTCAGCGCCTGGTTCTCGGTGCCCAGCCAGGTGGCGTAGGCGAAGCTGGCGACGGTGGCGACGACCAGCAGGAAACGCATCACCCCGGTGCCGACCCGGGCACGCTTACGGAACAGCACCGCCAGCAGGGCGATGACGATCAGCGAGCCGACGTAGATCTGCATCTGCACCGACATCGACCAGATGTGCTGGAAGAGACTGACGTCCCGGCCGATCGCCTCGTACTCCATCCCCTGGTTGGCCAGGTGGAGGTTCTCGACGTACAGCAGGGCGGCCGAAGCGTCCTGCCCGGACTGCACCCACCGGGACGCCGGCAGGAACAGCAGGGCGGCTACCGCGCTCACCGCGACAACGGTGATCAGCGCAGGGTACAGGCGTCGGAGGATCCGCCAGACCGACTGCGGCAGTGTGAGTCCCTTGGGGTTCAGCGCGTTGCGGACCTGCGGGGCGAAGAAGAAGACACCACCGACCAGCAGGAAGACGTCGACACCGGAGGACACCCGGCCGACGAAGACGTGGAAGACCACGACCAGGGCGATCGCCAGGCCGCGGAGTCCGTCGATGTCGGTGCGGTGGGTCAGCCGCGGTCGCGGCCGCGGGTCCACCGTCACCGGACGCGCCGGTGAAAACTGATGGTCAGGGGGTGTCATAGCCTGCTTATCTTAACCGGAGGTCTGTCCGATTCACGGGATGCGGACACCGCGCCGTGAGCAAGGCCTCACCCGTTACTGGCCCGGTCGTCGGTGTCCCCGTACATCTGACGCTCGATCTCCGGGGCGAGCAGTTCCGCGAAGCGGTTGGTGATGTGCTGGGTGTCGCGGTAGACCAGCACATTGCCGACCACGCCGGGGCAGCGTCCGTCGCGGCACACCGCGTCGGTGAGGTCGATGTGGGTGACGTCCATCCCCACCAACGCCTCCAGCGACGGGTCCTCCGGCAGCAGGTGGTCCTCCTGGGCGACACCGCAGTCGCCCTCGTGCTGTTCCGCGACGCACTTGCGGGCGTCGAGCTGGCGTCCGGGGCTCCTCATCATCCACGGGGTGTCGCGGACGGCGTAGGTGTGGATGCCGGCGTCGGTGAGCTTCTGCACCATCGCGGCGTACTCCTCCGGGATCTGCTCCGGGCCGTCGCCCAGCATCGAGGTCGGCCGGGTGACGGTCATGAACACCCCGTCGGTCGGCGGGTTGTCCAGCACGTACTGCTGGGCCTTGAGCTCCCACTCGGCGCACTCCGGGTAGTCGCTGCCGTCCACGCGCGGCAGGGCCATTCCCAGCACGCAGCCCATCTTCACGATCGGCACGATCTTGATGCCGCGGTCCCTGCCGATGATGTCCAGGGCGGGCAGGAAGTGCTCGGAGTGCGAACCGCCGGCGAGGTACATCACCCGGTCGGAGTCGACGTCGCCGTAGGCGCACTCCTCGTCGGACTCGTTGTGGTCGTGGGTGAGGACCACCTCGGTGTCGGGGAAGTCGGCGTAACAGCCGTCGGGCTGGTTCAGCGGCATCAGCGGGCGGATCTCCGCGGTGTCCGGGACCACCGGCTCCCCCTCGGGGACCGGAGCGTCCTGCAGGAACGCCGCGGGCCCCGGGTAGATGTCCGTGTCGGCGGCGCGGGCCTCCAGCTTCGCGGCGCGGTGCGCGAGGACGCGCTCGCCCGTCGGGGCGAAGGCGATGACGCCGACGGTGGCGGCGACCATGCCGACGGCGACGACGGTCTTCCCCCGGTGGCCGGAGGCGCTGCGCAGGTAGCCCAGGTCCGTGAGCACCCAGGAGCGGGTCGGACGCGAGGTCTGCTGCAGCGGCACCTCGATGAAGCGGTGCGTGGCCGCGGCCAGGACGAGGGAGACCACGATGACGCCGGTGCCGACCAGGGTGCCGGTGGTGGAACCGAGGGTGGCGGTGATGCCCTGCAGCCAGGGGGCGTCAACGGCGGGTGCGGTGCCGTCGGCGGCGGTGGCTGCGGCGGCCTCTGCTGCAGCGGCGGCCTCGGCGGCTGCTTCTCCCCCGGCGCGCTCGGACCACAGGTAGGTCGCCAGGGTCAGCACCGGCCAGTGCCACAGGTAGAGGGCGTAGGCGTAGCGTCCGAGCAGCTGGAAGACGCGGGTCTCCAGCAGGCGGGCGACGCCGACGCGTCCGGAGGTGCCGGACGCTGCGGTGGCGGCGCTGCCGGTCTCGCTGCCGGCGAGCACGACGAGCACCGCACCAGCCAGCGGCACCAGTGTCCACGGGCCGGGGAACTGGGCGGCGCCGTCCAGCACCATCCCGGTGCCGATGATCAGCACCAGGCCGACCAGCCCGGCGGGCCAGCGCAGGTGGGTGAACCAGCCCGGCAGGCGGCGCCCCAGCACCCACAGGCCGAACAGGCCACCCAGGCCGATCTCCCAGAAGCGCGACAGCGGCGAGTAGTAGTTCACCGCCTGGTCGTGGGTGGTCATCCAGGTCGCGTACCCGAGGCTGACGACAGTGGCCACCACCAGCAGGCCGACCACGGTCCGCCTGGCCGCGGTCGCCGTCCGGGAGAACACCCGGGTCACGACCGCGCAGAGCACCGTGATCACCACCAGTGAGCCGAGGTAGATCTGCAGCTGCACCGACATCGACCAGATGTGCTGGAACAGGCTGACGTCCTGGCTGATCGCCGCGTAGTCCTGCCCCTGGTGGATCAGGTTGAGGTTCTGGACGTACAGCAGCGAGGCCGCCGCGTCCTGCCCGGTCCCGATCCAACGCACCGAGGCGTAGATGCCCAACGCCGCCGCCAGCGACACCGCCACCACGGTGACCAGTGCCGGGTACAGCCGTCGGATGATCCGCAGCACCGCCTGGACGAGCGTCAGCCCGGTGGGTTCCAGGGCGTTGCGCATCTGCGGGGCGAAGAAGAAGATACCGCCGAGCAGCAGGAACACGTCCACACCGGAGGACACCCGTCCGATGAAGACGTGGAAGACCACGACCAGGGCGATCGCCAGACCGCGGAGACCGTCGATGTCGGCGCGTCGGAGACTGGCCCCCGCCCGGGGGCTACGTTCGTGGTTCAGCATGGGTGGTGGTGCTACTCCCCTGCGGGGGCCACCGGGGTGCCCCCTGCCGGGACTCCGGCCTCATCCCCGGGCTCACCCCCGAGCCCGTCTTCTGCGGGGACCTCGTACATCTGACGACTGATCTCCTCGGCCAACATGGAGGAGAACAGCGAGGTGAAGTGCTGACCATCGCGGTAGACCAGCACATTGCCGACGACCGCCGGGCAGCGACCGTCGCGGCACAGTGCCGGGGTGACCTCGAGTTGGGTGATGTCGAGCCCCTCATAGGCCGGCAGTGCCGGGTTCTCCGGGGCGAGGCTGGCGAGCTCGTCCACACCACAGTCACCATCGAAGCCGACGGCGACGCACTCCCGGGCATTGCCCTGCTGGCCGGGGCCGGACATGTGCCACGGGGTGTCGCGCATACCCCAGGTGTGGATGCCGGCGTCGGTGAGCTTGGCGACCATGTCCACGTACTCCTGCGGCACCTGGTCCGGCCCGTTGCCTTCGATGGTGGTCGGCCGGGTGACGGTCATGAACACCCCGTCGGTCGGCGGGTTGTCGAAGATGTACTGCTGGGCGGACTGCTCCCACTCGCCGCACTCCGGGTAGGGCTCGCCGCTGAGGTGCGGCAGCTCCATGCCCAGCACACAACCCATCTTCAGCAACGGCACAATGCGGATGCCCTGCTCCTGGCCGATCTCGTCGAGGGCCGGCAGGAAGTGCTCGGAGTGGGAACCTCCGACCAGGTACATCAGCCGGTCGGAGTCCACGTCGCCGTACTCGCAGGGGATGTCGGAGGCGTTGAACTGCTGGGTGAGGATCAGGTTGGGTTCGACGAAACCGGAGAAGCAGCCGTCGTCCTGGGTGTCCGGCAGCATCTCGTCCTGGCCGATCTCCGGGTTCGGTTCCGGATCCAGGCCCTCCGGCACCGGTGCGTCCTGAAGGAACGCCCGCGGGCCGGGATAGTCGTCGCGGTTCACCTCGGAGGCGTCAGTGAGGGCCTCCTCCCCGGCGCGGTCGGCGATCGGACCGAACGCCAGCACCGCGCCGGTGGCGACGACGATCAGTGTCGTGGCACCGACCTTGGTGGCACCACCCTTGCGCAGCGATGTGCGCAGGTAGGACGGGGTGAGAACCCAGGAGCGTCCGGGTTTGCGTCCCTGACGCAGCGGGGTCTCTATGAAGCGGTAGGTCGCCCAGCCCAGCAGGCAGGACACCACGACCACACCGGTGCCGACCAGGATTCCCTGGCCGGTGCCGAGCGTGGCGGTGATGCCGCCGAGCGCACCGGCTCCGTCCCCCGCGACGTCGGCCCCGGCTCCGACTGCGTCGGCTGGGTCGGCTGGGTCGGCGGCCCCCTCCGCGACGGAACCCTCGCCCTCGAGCGGGTCGGACAGCAGGTAGGTCACCAGCACCAGCATCGGCCAGTGCCACAGGTAGAGGCTGTAGGCGATGCGTCCGAGGAACTGGAACGGCCGGGTCTCCAGCAGGGCGGTGACGCCCTCGGAGCGCGGGGAACGGTCGTCCTCCACCGGGTTGCCGGCCAGCACGACCAGCATCGCGCCAACCAGCGGGACCAGCGTCCACGGGCCGGGGAACTGCGCGGCACCGTCGAGGAACAGACCGGTGACGATGATCATCCCGACGCCGAGCACACCGGCCGGCCAGCGCAGGATCTCCCACACCCGCGGCAGGGTGCGGCCCAACAGCCAGATGCCGAACAGGCCGCCCAGGCCGATCTCCCAGAATCGGGAGAACGGCGAGTAATAGTTCGCACCCTGGTCCTCGTTACCGAGCCAGGCGGCGTAGATGAAGCTGGCGACGGTGGCGATGACCAGCAGCCAGTGCAGCCCACCCGAGATGGCCCGGGTGGAACCGTCGCCGCGTCGTGCACCGGGTCGTCCCTTGTCGGGCCCCGCACCTGCGAGCAGGGCGATGCCGCCAATCAGCGCGATGACCAGTAGGGAGCCGACGTAGATCTGCATCTGCACCGACATCGACCAGATGTGCTGGAAGACACTGACGTCCCGGTTCAGCGCGGAATAGTCCTGCCCCAGGTCGGTCAGGTGCAGGTTCTGCATGTAGAGCAGTGAGGCGGTGGCGTCCTCGGCGACCTCGCCCCAGCGGACCCGTCCGAAGATGACCGCAGCAGCGGCGGCCGACACCAACACCACGGTGACCAGGGCGGGGAACAGTCGACGCAGGATGCGCAGGAAGGACTGGACGACCGTCAGTCCCCTGGGGTCCAGCGCATTGCGGATCTGCGGGCCGAAGAAGAAGATGCCGCCCAGCAGGAGGAACACGTCCACACCGGCGGAAACCCGGCCGATGAAGACGTGGAAGACCACAACCAGCGCGATCGCCAGGCCGCGGAGTCCGTCGATGTCGGTGCGGTGACCGGGCCTGGCGGACCGCCGGGGGGATACGGCAGCAGACTGTGGGGCATTCATCGGGCACTAATGCTAGCCCGAAGAACCCCCGAATCCACGCATCAGGGGTCTCGGGTCGCCCGGAATTCTGTGTGCCGGGGTGCTGTGGGACGCTAGGTTGCGTCGAACCCCGGGTGGTAGGTGACCACCGCCTGTGGATAGGACACGGCGCCGGCTCCGCCGCCATCGAGCCGGAGGGCCTGGAAGTAGGCGGAGTTGTCCGGGTCCAGCCCGGCCATCGTCAGTCCCTCGCGTTCCGCGAAGCCGAAACGCTGGTACAGCGAGGGTTCGCCGAGCAGGACCGCACCGGTGGCCTCCAGGTCGACCAGGGCGTCCACCACCGCCTTGACCAGGGCAGAGCCGATTCCCTGGCGTTGGAACTCCGGGTGCACCGACATCGGGCCCAGCCCGTACCAGCCCTCAGCGGGTGGGTCTAGGGTCACCGGGGAGACCGCGACGTGGCCGACGATGCGTCCGGCATGCACCGCAACCAGTGACAAGGTGAGCGCTTCGGCGTCCCGCAGGGCGTCGATGATGGCCGCCTCCGTGCCGGAGGTGTGGTCGGTGGTGGCGAAGGCCTCGGCGGTCAGCGCGTGGATGGCACCGATGTCCTCCCCGTCGGCGCCTTCGGGACGGATGACGGGGTAGTCGTGCTCGACAGTGTCGGTGGTGTAGTCGGTGCCCATGGTTGAAGTTTACCTTCAGAAACCAGTCGAAGCACTGTCCAATCTGCTGATGTTCTCATCACTGAGCTGCAGTGTCGTGGCCGCGATCAACGGGGCGACCTGCTCCACGGTGCGGGCCGAGGCGATCGGTGCGGTGACCCCCTTGGCGATCAGCCAGGCCAGTGCCACCGACGCCGGCTCGACGTCGTGCTCCTCGGCCACCTCGCGGACGGCCTCGACCACGGCGAAGGGGTCGGGGGCGTCGGCACTGTCGTCCCCGAAGTAACCCGCGGCCATGCCCTCACGGGCGGCCCCGGCGATGTCCTCACGGCTGGCGTACTTGCCGGTCAGCAGGCCTGAGGCCAGCGAGAAGTAGCTGAACACACCCACGCCGTACTCTTCGGCGACGAGCCCGTAGCCCTCCTCGTAGTCACTGCGGGCCAGCAGGCTGTACTGCGGCTGGACCGCGAGCGGGATGGCCCGGTCCAGCTCCAGTTCGCGGGCGGTCTCGTAGAACTCGCGGATCCGGTCGGGGGTGTAGTTCGACAGGCCCAGGTAGCGGACCTTGCCGGAATCGATCAGTTCAGCGGCGGTTTTCACCTGGTCGGCGATGGACACCGACTCATCGTCGTAGTGGTAGTAGTAGATGTCCACGTGGTCGGTCTGCAGTCGCTGCAGGGAACGCTCGAGGTTGGCCAGCACGGTGTCGTGCGCCAGACCCGGCGCGTCCTGGATGGCGCCGACCTTCGTCACCAGCACAACGTCCTGCCGGGTGCCACGGTCGGCCAGCCACTGACCGAGGACGGTCTCGGACTCGCCGCCGGAGTGCCCCTCGGCCCACTGGGAGTACATGTCAGCGGTGTCGATGACCGAGCCGCCGCCAGCGAGGAAGGCGTCGAGCACGGCGAAGGACTCGTCGGCGTCGGAGGTCCAGCCGAAGGTGTTGCCACCCAGGCTGACCGGCGCGACCTTCAGGTCGGTGCCGGGGATCTCGACGCGGGGAACGGTCGTTGTCGATTCAGTCATGGAGTCCACGCTACGCCCGTGACCCCCCGGCCCGTCGGACCGACCCGAACGCCACCCGACGACTGCACTGCGTTCCAGTGTGAACTCACGGTGCCCCGGGCGGCGCCGGAAGACGATGGGGAACAGGTGCAGGATGTCATCGTAAGTGGGCGGCTGGTCAGTGTAGATGGCCAACATCTGGGTGATATCCGGCCATCTACACTGACCAACTGACCGTTTACGATGCCACTAGATATGAGCCAGGTAGATATGTGCCAGGCTGACTGCCCGACAGATTTCCCTCGCGTCAGCACCCCTCAACCTGGCTTCCCTCTGGATTACCATGAGCTACATGCCCACGCTCGCGATCATCGGAGGCGGCCCGCGCGGCATCTCGGTCCTGGAACGGATCGTCGCCGCAGCCTCCACCCTGCCCACCGACCTCCCCCTGGACGTCCACCTCGTCGACGACACCGAACCCGGTGCCGGCCGGGTGTGGCGCACCGACCAGACCCGCACCCTGTGCATGAACACCCTGGCGGACGCGGTCACGCTGTTCACCGAGCCGGGTTCCACGGTGGCCCTGCCGGTTCTCGAGGGCCCCACGATGTACGAGTGGATCCAGCTGCACCGGGGTGAGCCGTTGGACGCCACGGTCGACCCGAACGGGGCGAAGAGTGCCCTGGTGGCGGCACATCCGGCGGCGCTGCCGGAGGCGTACGCAGCGGAGTTGGCCGCCAGCGTTCCAGAGTCCCACCCGTCGCGTGCGCTGTACGGCGAGTACCTGCGCTGGGTGCTGTCGGTGGTGCTCGAGCTGGCCGCCGGGCCGGCCGCCAGTGAGGACGGCGGACGGGTCACCGTGACCCTCCACACCGCCACGGCCACGGAGATCAGCAGCGAGGATGCTGCTGACCGGATCGTCCTGTCCACCGGCGAGGAGATCCTCGCCGACGCCACCGTGCTCGCCCTGGGCTGGACCGACACCACCGACGATGCGATGGAGGCCTTCACCGACACCGCCGTGTCGACCTACCCCGGTTTGACGTGGGTGCGCCCCGGAAACCCCGCTGACCAGGACATCTGCAGCATCGACTCCTTCGCCGATTCCGGCGAGGAGGTGCTCGTGCGAGGGTTGGGGATGGGTTTCTTCGACGTGATGGCAATGCTCACCATCGACCGGGGAGGACGCTTCGTCCCCGATCCGCAGTCCCGTTCCGGGCTGACCTATGAGCCCTGCGGCGCTGAACCGCACCTGCTGGTGGCATCCCACCACGGATACCCCTACCAGCCGAAACCTGTGTACGGTACCTTGCCGCCGGCCGCGGTGATGCCACGGTTCGCCGCTGCGAAGGCTGCCGTGCCCGCTGATGCCCCGGCGGATTCCGTCGATTTCGACGCCACCCTGTGGCCGGCGATCCTGCGGGACGCCCAGGAGGCCTACTACCGGGTGCTGCTGGGCAAAGGGTCGGACCAGGATCCGGAGACCCTGGACCAGGTCATCGCCGTGATCGACGCGCCGGACGCCGACCCCTGGTCGCTGCACACCGACCCCCGGCTCGACGGTCTGGTGACGGCGGAACAGCGCTTCAACCTGTCGTTCCACGCCGATCCGGTGGCACGGTTCGCGGCGAACGGTACCGCCACCGGCCCCACCATCGACGAGCTGACCGCCATGATCGCCGACAACCTGGCCCTCGACCTCACCGAGGCGTTGCGGGGCCGGGACTCCGCGGTGAAGGCCGGACTACAGGTCATCGGGTCTGCCCGAAAGCCCGCCGGGATCGTCGACCAGCCGAACCGATACACCACCGCTTCCCGGCGCGGCGGCCTGGCAGAGCTCAAGCGGGTCGGCCAGATGGTCGGCTCCGGCCCGCCGGCGTTCCGCACCGCCGAACTGCTGTGCCTGGTCGACGCCGGCTACGTGCGCTTCCTCGGCGGCCACCCGACGATCGTCATCGACCCAGAGGCCCCGGCGTTCCTGGCCAGCTCCCCGTCCAGCGGGGAAGAGCAGGTCAGTTCCACCACGTTGGTGGACGCCTGGCTGCACAAGCCGGATGTGCAGGTATCCACCGATCCCCTGACTAAGTCACTGCGGTCGTCCGGCCGGCTGCGGACCTGGAAGCGCGGCGACGGCACCCCGACGAGGGCCCCGGAGGTCGACCTGACGAGTACGCGTGTGGTTGGCGCCTCCGGCGAGGTTGATCCGCGGGTGCACATGATCGGTATCCCGCTGCAGGAGGTCCGAGCGGACATGACGATCTCCCCGATGCCGCGCACCGATCCGCTGATGCTGCAGGAAACCGATGCAGCTGCCGCCTCGGCGCTTCGGGTAGTGCAGGGCCTGCAGAGCCTGCAGAGCCTGCAGGACTGACGGAGCAGAACTGTGCTTGACCTCACCGCGTCCCCCGAAATCGTCGCACCGCTGCTTCTTGGCGCGGTGCTGCGGCGCAACGACAGTGCCGACGGTGCTGACGGTGCGTCCAACGCTGTCGCGGTGCAGATCACCGAGGTCGAGGCGTACCCGGGAGTGGGGGACGCAGCGTCCCACACCGCCAAGGGGTGGACCCCGCGGTGCGCGACGATGTTCGGGCCGCCGGGGCATCTGTACGTCTACGCCAGTTACGGGATCCACCGGGCGGGCAATATCGTGTGCCGCCCGGACGGTATCGGTGCCGGTGTGCTGCTGCGTGCCGGACGGGTCGTCGAGGGGATGGATGTCGCCCGGGCGCGGCGGACACAGGTACGCACGCGGACCAGCGAGTCCGGTGTCGAGGAACTGTCGACCGTGGTACCGGCCGATGAGGCATTGGCCAGCGGCCCGGGGAACCTCGGGGCGGCACTCGGCCTGGACCTGGACCTCGACGGCGCGACGTTGGAGGTTTTCGGCGCAGGCGGCAGCGACGCTGGCGACGATAGCGCTGGCGAGATTGGCGCTGGCTACGGTGCCTTCAGCGGTGCGCCCTCTCCCCTCTCGCCCAACTCCCCCACCACGGCGACCTTCTCCCTGTTCCCGGCAGCGGAACCGGTGGAGTGCGTGCGCGGCAAGCGCATCGGCATCTCGAAGAACGTCGATGCCCCGCTACGGTTCTGGATCCCCGGCGACCGGACGGTGACCTCCCCGCGCAGTCGCCGTTTCGGCGCACCGCTGTAGCTGCCCCACCGGGACTATCCTGGGCAGTGACCGACACACCCCACGACCTACCCCACGACACGGAGGATCACCACCATGGCCGACTGGACCTACATCGACGGACTTGCCGATGCCCATCCCGGCATAGAGAAGACCAACTACGAGATCCCCCGCACCGACATCAAGCAGGCGAAACCCGAGGTCGACCTACGTGGGGTCACCGACGGGGCACGGGTAATCCGATTGGCCTTCCGCGATGGCGACGTGATGCCCGACCACCATGCCGCCGCCCCGATCCTCATCATGGGCCAGACCGGAACCGTCGACATCTCCGTCGAAGGTGCCGATGCCCCGGTCACGGTGACCCCGGGCACGGGGCTGCACATCGGAGCGAAGATCACCCACAGTCTGACCGCTCTCGAATCCGCGACAGTCACCCTGCTGGTCCTGGACTGACGCTGTAGAACACACACCTGCGCCCAGAAGTACTTACTGAACTATTGACATATACAGAGCGTGATTCCCATCACATGAGAGATGGGGGTGAAAATTTCACCCCCGCCATCCCTGATCGAAACTGCCTCGCAGAACGACAGATGCTCCTATACCTCAATGTCACGGGAAGAAATCACCCCCGCTTCATATCTGCTGCCGCATAATATGATCGTTGCTGTGATGGCAGTCACACCCCGGGCGTTGTTAGCGTTCGTCACACTGCTTCCCCGTACTCCACCGGGGCCCGGCAATCACCCTCACCTGTCCCCCACCGAGAAATGGGAGAACCACATGTCAGATCAGCTACATGCAGCAGTCGTCGAGAAGTTCAACGATCCCCTGGCGATCAAGGACCTCGATCTTCCCACCCCTGGCCCGAACCAGGCTCTGGTGAAGCTCATTGCCTCCGGCGTCTGCCACACCGACCTGCACGCCGCCCACGGCGACTGGCCGGTGAAGCCCGAGCCCCCGTTCATCCCCGGCCACGAAGGCGTCGGCGAGATCGTCGAGCTCGGCCCCGGTGAACACAGCGTCAACGTCGGCGACCTCGTCGGCAACGCCTGGATCTGGTCTGCCTGCGGCGAGTGCGAACAGTGCCGCAAGGGCTGGGAGACTCTCTGCCCCAACGCCGAGTACGGCGGCTACACGGCAGACGGCTCCTTCGGAACCTACATGCTCGTGGACACCCGCTACGCACCCCGGATCCCGGAGGGTGCTGACCCGGTCGAGGTCGCACCGATCCTGTGCGCCGGCGTAACCGTCTACAAGGGTCTTAAGGTCTCCGAGACCAAGCCCGGACAGTTCGTCGTGATCTCCGGTGTCGGTGGCCTGGGCCACGTCGCCGTACAGTACGCGGTTGCCATGGGTATGCGCGTCATCGCCGTGGACATCGCCGACGAGAAGCTCGAGCTCGCCAAGAAGCACGGTGCGGAGTTCGCCGTGAACGCGGCGAACACCGACCCGGCCGAGGCCGTCCAGGAGTACACCGACGGTGGCGCACACGGCGTGCTGGTCACCGCGGTCCACCCGCAGGCCTTCGGCCAGGCGATCAACATGGCCCGCCGCGCCGGAACCATCGTGTTCAACGGCCTGCCCCCGGGAGACTTCCCGGCCCCGATCTTCGACATCGTGCTCAAGGGTCTCACCATCCGCGGATCGCTCGTCGGCGACCGTCAGGACCAGGTCGAGGCGCTGGACTTCTACGCCCGGGGGCTGGTCAAGCCCACGGTGAAGTCCTGCAACCTCGAGGACATCAACGATGTCCTCGAGACCATGGAGCAGGGCAAGATCGACGGACGTATCGCGATCAAGTACTAGCCGGTACCGCCCGGCACCAGTCGGTACCCACTGGTACTGACCGCTCCCGACTCCCGACCGACACGACACTGACCCGCGGTTACCACCTCCGTGTCGGTCCCATCCGGACGGTACGAACCTGACTACGCCGTCCCTGTACGCTCCCGGTGCTTGCACCCGGGCCAGCAGCAGGGGCGGCGTCGTCCGTCCTCCAGTTCCTCACAGGTCCGACGGATCCGGCGGGCGCGGGTCTTCGACTGCTTGGCGTCCTCGACCCAGCAGATGAACTCATTGCGACCCAACGGGGTGCAGTTCTCCCACAGCTCCAGGACGCTGCGGGCCACCGACGCGCTGCCGTCGTCGCCCTCGCCGCGGTGCCCGCCGAGAATCGCCGCACGCAGGTCATCGGGCATCCCGTGGACCACACCCCCGGAGACAGTGTCTTCAGCGGTCTCAGGGGCTGCTGTTTCACTCATGTCCAGCATTTTACTCCGCGACCTGCAAGATTCCTAGGCCACTGCGCAGCACTCACGCCCTGAGGTGACGGACGGCGTCCCAGCCCGGGTCCGGCTGCGCGTCGAACTCCGAGTCCCCGATGTCCCAGGTCGAGGCCACCGCGCGCAGGGTGTTCAGGACGGACCGGTCCCCGTCCGGGTCGACCGCCCCGCCGACACCGGGCACGTCGGAGTCCAGGTACATGTGCACCGTGGTGGTGTCACCGCTCCCGCCGGTCACCACCGGGCCGGTGGCGTCCGTGGTCACCAAGGCGACGATGCGTCCGGCGGCATTCTCCGCCAAGGCATCAGCCAGAGCGTCCTGCACGAGGAGGACGCGCTCGTCGATCTGCGCGGCGGTCAGGTCGGACGAGGCGACGAGGTCAACCACCAGGGTCACCACCGCGTGCACGTCGCAGGACGGTGCGACGGCACGCGCCAGGGGCACCACGGTGCGGGCGGCACCGTCGGCGAAGGTCACCGTGGCCCACCCCGGTTCCCCGTCGGGGCCGCTGGCTTCCGCCGCACGGCGGGCCAGGAGGTCAGCCAGTTCGTCCATGCCGATCGCATCGGTCGGGGCGGTGTCGGTGACCTCGACATCGCCGATCCAGGTGGCGACCTGACCGGCACCGAGCGCATCGTCCAACATCAGCCGCGCTGCGCGCACGTCCGGCACCGCACCCTCTTCCGGCCCCTGCCCACCGAACAGGGCACTGCGCAGCGCGGCAGTGGCCGCCGACCCCCAGTTCGGGTGCCACACAGTGACATGCACCAGACTGTGGCCGGTGCGCACCGACACCCGGCACGCTGACGGGTCGTAGTCCAGCTCGCCAACCTTCACAGTGCGTCCAGCGCCTGCTCCAGATCGGCGAGCAGGTCATCGATGTTCTCGATGCCGATGGAGATGCGCACCAGGTCGTCCGGGACCTCCAGTGCGGAGCCGGCGGCGGACTGGTGGGTCATCTTCGAGGGGTGCTCCAACAGCGATTCGACACCACCGAGGGACTCGGCCAGGCAGATCAGTCGGGTGTTCTCGCAGAACTTCAGGGCGGCGTCCTCACCACCGGCGAAACGTACCGACACCATTGCACCGAAGCCGGACATCTGCTTGACGGCGATGTCGTGGCCGGTGTGGCCCGGCAGGCCCGGGTAGAGCACGGTGTGGACCTCGTCGCGGGAGTCGAGGAACTCGGCGACGGCCTGGGCGTTGGCGCAGTGGCGGTCCATGCGCACACCCAGGGTCTTCACCCCGCGGTAGGCCAGGTAGGCGTCGAAGGGGCTGGGCACCGCACCCACGCCGCCCTGCAGGAACAGCAGCTCACCGTCGAGGTCCTCGTCGTCGGTGACCACCACACCACCGACGACGTCGGAGTGCCCGCCGATGTATTTGGTGGTCGAGTGCATGACCACGTCCGCACCGAGCTCCAGTGGTCGCTGCAGGTAGGGGCTGGCGAAGGTGTTGTCGACGACGAGCTTCGCCGCGGTTCCGGCATCCTTGAGTGCTGCGGCGGTGGCGGCGATGTCGGTGATCGACAGCATCGGGTTGGTGGGGGTCTCCAGCCACACCAGCTTGGTCTCCGGTCGCAGCGCGGCAACGATGGATGCGGTATCGGTGGTGTCGACGACGGAGAGCTCCACGCCCCAGTCACGGAAAGTGGTGTCCAGCAGACGGAAGGTGCCACCGTAGGCGTCGTCGCCGAGGATGACGTGCTCGCCGGGCTTCAGCAGGGCGCGCAGCAGGGTGTCGGTGGCGGCCATGCCCGAGGAGAAGGCGCGGCCGAAGCGGGCACCCTCCAGGGCGGCGACGGTCTCCTCGAGGGCGGTGACGGTGGGGTTTCCGCAGCGGGAGTATTCGAAACCGCCGCGCAGCTGGGCGACGCCGTCCTGCGCATAGGTGGTGGAGGCGTAGATCGGGACGTTGATCGCACCGGTCTGTCCGTCCGGCTCGTAACCGGCATGGATGGCGTTTGTGTCGAAGCCGTGGGGGCGGCCGGACGCATCGGTCAGCCGATTGCCGGCGGCGAGGGCGGCGGCGCGGCGGGCGGCGGTCCCGGCATCGGCGCGGGACTCGTGCTCGGCCGGGCGCTCGGCGTTGTCAACACTGGTCATCGGGTGATTCTCCTGTTACTGCTTCCTACGGCACGCTAAGTCTCATTGCAGTGCGTTTCCGCCGACAGCCTAGCAGACCAAGCGGTCTACGCTGCACGTGGAGGGAGCGTTGGCATACTTGGGGGCATGACTGACTCAACCGCGTCTTCCTCCAGCTCCTCCGACCCGGCCGCCGCGGTGCGCGTCGAAGCGGAGGCCGACTCCCGTTCCATGTGGGGGCGCATGGTCGCCGGCGAGCTGTACCATGCCTCCGACCCGGAGATCGCCGCAGCGTCGCTGGCCGCACGCTCGGCGTGCTGGAAGCTGGCGAACACCGACCCGGTGGACGAAGCGTCCTATGACGCGCAGCTGCGCGAACTCCTGGGGTCCGCCGGGGAGGACGTGACGGTCTGGTCCGGCCTGAAGGTCGACTACGGGAAGAACATCCACCTCGGCAACCACGTGTTCATCAACGTGGACGCCACGATCCTCGACGTGTGCCCGGTGACCATCGGCGACAACTGCCAGATCGGCCCCGGCGCGAAGTTCCTCACCCCACTGCACCCGCTGGAGGACCACGCGCTGCGCGCGACCGGCTGGGAGTACGGGGCCCCGATCACACTGGGGAAGAACGTGTGGTTCGGCGGCGGGGTCACGGTGTGCGCCGGGGTGTCCATCGGCGACAACACCGTGGTGGGGGCCGGCTCCGTGGTGACCCGCGACCTTCCGTCGAACTCGCTGGCTGTGGGGACACCGGCGAAGGTGACCCGGGAGCTCTAACAGGCCGCTTTCCCCCTTCGGGGGTATACCGTAGGGGGTGTCTGGTGATCGGCGGTAACGTCGCCGTGCGCTGCAAGGATAAGGTGCTCGACGTTACTTATTTGCCCCTGAAAGGCTGCCGAATGAGCACCTCCTCCCGCCACCGTTCCCCGGGTCGTTCCCGGGGCGCCGGCCGCGCCACCAATCCCTCCTCGAAGAAGTGGCGCACCCGCGTCCTCGGCCTGGGCGCTGTGGTCGCCCTCGGCGCCGGCATTGTCGTCGGGCCGTCAGCATCGGCCCAGGCGTCCCTCGGTAGTGACTTCAGCATGGACGAGTTCAGCGACCTGCTGAACAACGAGATGATCCTCGACTACCTCGAGGTCTGCCAGAACGGCGCCGCCGCCGGTGAGGGCGCCAACGTCGCTGAGGCTGCCGACACGGATGTGCAGCCGGTCGCCGTGGCCGACTGTTCGCAGGCCACCGGAGACGGCCTCGCCATCGTCATTCCGGAGAAGATCGAGCTGGGCAATGCCGCGGAAAACGTGACCATTGACCTGGGCGATGACGTCAATATCCCCATCTACGGAAAATTCGAGCTCGGGGAGCGGAACCTCTTCGAGATCCTCAGTGCCGCAGCCCTCGGCAGCAACACGATCAAGAGCATCGTCGGTGCCCTGGGACTGCCGAAGATCGACCCCACCCAGCTCGGCAAATACAGCTCCTATGAGCAGGTGCAGGCCGATGCGGCCCTGCCGGTGGACATGATTGAGGAACGGACCTGCAGCGGCGTCCAGATCGGCAGTAGCTGCTTCGGATCGTGGAAGACCAGGACCTACGACAAAAACGAGGAGAAGCGCGAGAACGCCATGAAGATCGCCGAGTACCTCACCGGTGAGAAATACGACTACGCCAAGCCAGTCGAACTCCCGGATCTGAACGATTCGAGCCCGCGCGGCACCGCCACCACCGTCGGTGACGGCATCACCGTCGCCGCCGCCATGCGCGACGGCAACGCCCTGGCCGAGGCAAAGAAGCTCTTCGGCCTGCCCTCCGCCGCCATCTCCGGCGCCGACGGCGGACGAGCCTCCATCTCCCACTCCACCCTGGGCCTTTCCACAGCGCTGAACATGGACACCAACGAGATCGGCCTGACCTGGTTCGGCCAGGCTCTGGATCTGACGAAACTGAAAGAACTCGGGATTGACGAGTACGCCGGAGACGAGGCCATGGGGATGCTCGACACCGCCGAGAACCTCGAGATCCCCGCCCTCAAGGAGGTGTCCTGCTTCGGCGTGTACACCACCGCCACCGCCGAGGGCCTGGGTTCCTGCACCAACATCCTGGGCACCTTCGACCGCTACGAGGACCTGCGCGACCCGGTCGTCGGCGAGTCCCGTCAGAAGCAGTGGGGTCTCACCGACCTGTCCTCCCTCGTCCTCGGCAACGACGCCCTGGTCAAGCAGCTCACCGGCGACACCGAGGAAACTCCCTTCCTCGACGACCTGATGGACAACATCACCAGCGAGGACGACCGCCTGAAGTTCGCCAAGGACTTCGTGCGCTTCACCCAGAACGTGACCACCGAGGAGGTCGAGGTCCCGAAGCTCGATGAGGAGGGCAACCCGGTCCTCGACGACGACGGCAACCCCGTCATGGAGACCACCACCCGCGAGACGACTGCCGCCTGGCTGACCTCCGACTACGGTCTGCGTGATCCGGTGACGGTGGAGTGGCTCGGCCACCGCGTGGTCTTCTTCCCGGCCGTCGACGTCAACGGCACCTCCCGTCCGAATCTGCTGAGCCTGCCGCAGATCGAGAAGATCACTGATGACGCCGACACCGGCCTGCTACCCAAGGTCAGCCTCGTCACCTGGGACAACGCCTTCGGCCTGGGCACGGTCACCCTCGACGACCTGACCCGTCCGGACCGGATCTTCACCAACTGGGCCGAGAGCGTCACCCTGCCGGACGACCTGAAGTACGTCGGTGACCTGCTGGGACTCAGCGGTTCCGAGAACGCCGAGGAATCTGAGGCGGCCGAGGACGAAAAGGAAGCGGAGGGCACCGATTCCACGGAGACTGCGTCCCCCGCTTCCGCGTCTTCCACGCCCTCCTCCCCCGCCCGTATTTCCACCCAGGAGCTCACCGAGGAGCCGGCACCGTCCAGCAGCGCCCCGGAGCCCCCAGCTGAAGACCCGACTACTCCGTCGGCCGCCGAGGGCACCCCCACGCCTTCGGATGCTCCGACCGAGGCCAGCGATGACTCTGACGACACCGACGCTGGTCGCATCGAGGACACCGACGAGGACCCCTCCGACGAGGCCGAGGACACCACGACCGACTAAGGGAAGGACGGGGCCTCGTCCCCGTCCTCGGCCGTCAGAGCCAGAGCGCCAGAGCGACCAGACCCAGGGTCACCAGGATCACCGCAACGTCGAGCACGCCGATCTTCAGATAGCGCAGCCGCAGGTCACGGCCGGTCTTGTTCTCCGCGGCGTACGTGAACCCGCGGGCCTCCAGAGCCTCCACGGTGGTGCGCACCGACTTCGCCGTGTTCAGCATGATCGGGTAGAAGGACTTCACCACCAGGGTGCACCAGTGGATCAGCGCCCTGATCTTCAGGAAGTCCTTCCCCTGCGGTGGCGCACTGCGCAGCCGGAATCCATCGAAGACGGTGGTGTACTCCTCGACGATGATCGGTAGCATCCGGTAGCCGTAACTCACGCCGAAGGCGAGCAGGACCGGGGCCCGCATCGCCAGCAGAGCATCCGACAGCTTCTCCGGGTCGAGCGAGACGAACGCCGCCATCGACGCCAACGACACCGCGCCGAGCTTCATGTTGAGCTCCACCAGGGCCCACAACGTGCCGGAATCGCCCCCGAAGAACAGGGACACCACCAGCAGTGAGAGCACCTGCCCCACCAGTCCGATCACGAACAACCCCAGGATCAGCGGCCCCACCCTGGCGAGGAACACGCTGACCACGCCGATGGCGAACAGGGCGGTGAGGCTCGCCGTGTCATGGGTGAACCACGGGGCGACGGCCAGGATCAGGTACCAGACGATGACCGCCCGGGGATCCATCGCCGCGAACAGTCCGCCGCGGGTGGCGTACGCCGTCCGGAGGAGTTCGAGTTTGACCCACTCGGCGCTGAGGACGTCACGGTTCCGACGCTCCCGACGCCGGTCCTGCTGCGCACCGGCACCTGCTGGCTGTACTGCCTGCGCCGTCCCCGCGGCCCGCTCTGTCTGTGCTGTTGTCTGTGTCGCCATGTCCTACACCTGCTCCTTCTGTTCCTCGATGACCAGACGGTCCACCAGCTCATCCACCGACAGCGGGACGGGATCCATTCCCAGCTCCACTCCCAGTTGCGCGACCTGCGGGGGCACCAACCGGGCCCGGGTGACCAGGTCCACATCGGCGAAGAGTTCACGCGGGGTGACGTCCGCCAGCACGGTGCCCTCCCCCATCACGAGGACCCGCGTCGCCCAGTCCGCCACCAGCTGCATGTCGTGGGTGGCCACCACCGCACAACGGATGGTGTCCGCCAGCTCGGCGAGCATCCCGATGACCCCGTCGCGCGAACGAATGTCCAGGCTGGCGGTCGGTTCATCCAACAACAACACCCGTGGACGCATCGCCAGGCCGATCGCGATCGTCGCGCGGCGCTGCTGGCCACCGGACAGTGCCCGGCCGTCACGGTCGGCCATCTCGCCGAGGTTCACCCGGTCGATGACCCGGGTGGCTATAGCCTCCGCGTCCGGGATCTTGCGGCCGGAGGGGAACAGCTCGACGTCCTTACGCACCGACTCGGTGAGGAACATCCGTTCCGGGTGCTGGTACAGGTACGACACCAGGTCAGCCAGCTGGGCAGCGGAACGCTTCCGGGTGTTCACCCCGCAGACCTCCACCGTGCCGGAGCGCGGGACGATCAGTCCGGTCAGCAACTTCAGCAGGGTGGACTTGCCGGCCCCGTTGGAGCCCACGACGGCGACGCGTTCCCCCTCGTGCAGAGTCAGGTCGATGCCGTCGAGCACCGGGGTGATGCTGCCGCCGACGGACCGGTAGCCGTGGCGCACGCCCTGCAGTCGGGCGATGGAGTCGGCCGCGGCGTTCGCCGTGTGCCCCCGGATAGGTGGGTTGGACGGGTTGGTTGCCCCGGATGAGACCGTCGGGGACGCAGCGGCGTCGGGCACCATGTCATGGGTCCCCACCAGACCGTCCTGCCGTAGCTGGTCGGCAGCCTCCGCCACTGTCAGCGCCGGCTGGCCCACCCCGATACGACGACCGATGTCGGTGACCGTCGGGGCCGGGATACCGTGTGACTCCAATTCCCCGGCCCGGGCCATCGCCTCACGGACCGGAAGGTGCCACACCGGGGCACCGTCGTTCATGAGGATCACCGAGGAGGCGTAGCGGGCGATGAACTCCGCGTGGTGTTCGATGGCGATGATCGTCGTGCCGACCTCACGGTTCAGCTTCTCCAGCTGCCGGTAGGTTTCCTCGGCACGGGCCGGGTCCAGTTCAGCCACCGGCTCGTCGACGATGATGACCTCCGGACGCAACGCCAGCACGCTGGCCAGCGCCACCAGGTGGGCCTGGCCGCCGGACAGCTGCCAGACGAACCGTTCGGAGAGTCCCTCGATCCCCAGCTGGGACAGTGCTTCGTCCCGCCTCTGCCCGAAGTCCTCCAGTCCGTAGTTCACCGGACCGAAGGCGACCTCGTCCCGCACGGTCGGACGGACCAGCTGGTTCTGGAAGTCCTGGTAGACGTAGCCGACGGTACGGGACAGTTCGGCGACGGTGGAGTCGAAGGTGTCGATGCCGTTCACCCGGACGTCGCCGGCGAACTCACCCGACCAGTAGTGCGGGATCATCCCGTTCAGGGTCTTGCACAGGGTGGTTTTTCCGGATCCGTTTCCTCCGACGACGGCTACGAAGTCGCCCTTCTCGATCGTGAGGTTCACGTTGCGCAGGGAATCCACCTCCGCGCCCGGGTAGCGGAAGGACAGGTCGGTGATCTGGATGAAGTTCACTGCGTCCCACCCTTTTTCCCGCTCTTCTTCTGGGACACCCGGAACAGCAGTACAGCCAGGGCGAGCACGACCGCGACCGCGGCGACCGACACCCACAGGACACCGTTGCCGTACTCGCCGAGGAAGTCCGGCGACCATTCGCCGGCGCTGACGTCGAACGCCTCGAGGAAGGCGAATCCGAAGGACGCCACCGACAGCAGGACGGCCACCGCCACGAAGGCCGCGTTGCCACGGGCCTGTCCCGGAGGACGCTCACCAGGCTGGCGCGGACGTATGCCCATCAGTGGCTCGATGCGTCCGTGCAGGCGGGGGATGATCCACATGGCGGGGATCGCACCGAACAGGATGCCGCTGGTCACCAGGTCGGTGACGAAGCCGACACCCTCGACGACCAGGATCGACTCCGGGAGACCGGAGACGTACTCGGCGTCCTCGACACCGATCCACACCTTGGACAGGTCGACGACGGCGGACAACAGCTTGTCGATGCCGATGATGACGATGGCACCGATCCAGATCTGCGGCACCGAGGTCACCCTCCGCACCAGCGAACCACCGATGTAGATCCCGAGGAACATCTGCAGGTAGCCTTCGACCTCCGCCAGTCCGGAGAAGTCACCCATGAGCAGGTCGGTGAACACGATCTCGCCCAGCGGGGCGCCGAGTGCGGCCCAGAACGGGGAGAACAGCACTGCCATGGTCAGTGGGATGAAGATCATATTGGAGATGGAGATGTCCACCGGGCCGACCTGGATGTCCGGGATGAGCTCGAGCATGATGTTCGACAGCCCGAACAGGGACATGGACAGCACGAACACCATGAGCTTCTGCGGGGTGGTCAGCTCGATGATTCCGTTGGCACCGCGGGTGCGCAGGGTGCCGCGACGCCCTGCCTGGTCGGCGCGGTCGGGGCGGGCGGGGGAAGGGCGTGTGGCAGTTGACGGTGATGAAGGGGAGGACGGTGATGACGGTGATGACGGTGATGACGGTGAAGACATGGTCGTGTCACTTTCTCCGGTGGGGGCACCGGGGCGGAGGGTCAGGAGATGGTCGCGTGGGATGCCCGGGGTGCCTGGGTTGCGCGGGACACAGGAGGCACCGGGGTCGGAGGGAGAAGGGCGATGAGCTGGGAGAGGTTGTCGACGGCACCGGTGGCTGTACCGGACCGCACAGCATCGGCGATCTCGTCATTGCCGCTGTCACCACCGCGCACCAGGTACCGGTGTCCGATGCCGGCGTCGCGTGCGCCGGACATGTCGTTGTCGATCTTGTCGCCGACCATCAGGCAGTCCTGCGGAGAGATGTCTGCCGGCAGCGCCTCCAGAGCGGAGTCGAAGATGCCGGGATGGGGTTTCTTCACCCCGACCTCGTCGGAGAACACCCAGCTGTCGAAGGTTCTGTTGAGGCCGTATTCGGTGATCAGGGCACGCACCCCGCGTCCGCTGATGGTGTTGGACACCATCACGACCGGGACGCCTGCCTCCTGCGCGGCACGCAGCAGTTCGGCGGCACCCGGGCGCAGCATCTTCCGGGAGCGGGTGCGGTAGAGCAGGACGGTGAGCAGGTCTGCGTGCCCGGCGACGACTTCGCGTTGACGACTTGTGAGGTCCACGAACTCGGTCCAGTAGATCTCCGGGGTGACCTCCCTGCTGGTGCCGGCGGACTGTTCGGCGGCCTTGAACTCGCGGTAGCGCTTCCGGGCGCGTTCGACGAGGTTCGCCGCGGTCCCCGTGGAGACCGGGTCCCCGGCCTTGGCACAGGCCGCCGCCAAGGCCTCGGCCACCGCCAGCGAGGGCTGCGGGTGCGGCCAGGTCTCGGAGATCACACCACCGTGGTCGATCAGCAAGGCCCGGATCGTCGTACCCGACGCCGTGTCCGGACCGTCCGCTCCGGCTGCCACATCCGGGCCGTCCGGGCCGTCCGGGCCGGCGAGTCCCCGCAGGACCTCCGCCAGGTCCCCCGGGGTCTCGAGGACAGCGTCCGCCTGAACCTCCACCGGGAACGGCGGATTGTCGGTGTGTTTGTCCCGGGTGAGGATCACGGCCCCGACCCCGGCACGCCGACCCGCGACGACATCACGGTCCAGGGTGTCGCCGACATACCAGCACTCATCACATGCGGCGCTGAGCGCACGAGCGGTGAGGCGGATCATGTCCGGGTGAGGCTTGCGGATACCGACCTCATCCGAATAGTTCTGGGCGGTCAGGAATACGTCGAGGCCGTGCCCGGCAAGCAGCCGGCGGTGGTGCAGTCCGGAATGTGCGTTGGATGCGATGCCGATCGGGATGCCCGCCGCCGCAGCGGTCTCGAGCAACTCACGGGCCCCGGTGCGCAGGATGTGCTCGGTGCGCGCCTCAGCCAGATCGGCCAGCAGTTCCGGGGCGACGGCCACCAGGGCGTCCCGCACCTCGTCCGGGAAATCAGGGACGTAGAACTCCCCGACGATCTCCGCCGGACTGAGCTCACGTGGGGCGGGTCGCCGCGAGGAACCGTGCTTGAAGTGTGTCAATGATGCCGCCGCCGCTGCGATTGCACGGTCGAGAAGGTCTGTGTCCTTCGCCAGAAGCTCCGCAGTGTCCGCGGTCTGCGTGGCCGTGCCGACCCTGCGTACAAGGTAGTCGCGCAGGACGCTCCGCTGACGCTCAACGGCGTCCTCTCTGGTGCGGGTCGTGAACAGCACTCCTCCGAAATCGAGGATCAGGCCGGCAGGTGCGGACTGTGGCGGCCACAGGTCCCCCGCGGACGGGGAGTCCAGGGAGTCCAGGGCGGCCGGGGGGACGGGCATCGGTTCTGTCGTGGGTGTCGGGCTCATAGCGGGAGACGGTAATAACGGCAGGAGAAGCGCACGTTGTCGGAAAGTGAACAGGTCGGCACCAGAAGATGGAATCCACTGGAACCTTCCAGTGAAATCCCGCGCCACCAGGCACGGACCATCTTTTCTGGGTAGGTTCTGTGCCCATGAGGAAGAACAGGACCGTGACCCTGTCCGCCGTCGCCGCAGCATCAGAGGTCTCGGTGTCCGCGGCGTCACTGGCTATCCGCGGCGAGGAGGGCGTGTCCGAGGCCACGCGGGCCCGCGTACTCGCCGCGGCGGAGAAGCTCGGGTACCGCCCTGCGGTTCGCTCGCGCGTTCTACGTCCGTCCACGCGCCCGGTGTTGGCCGTGCTGCTCAACGACCTGTCCAGCCCGTACAACCACGACGTCGTATCCGGCATCGAGGCAGCCGCCGAAGCCGCCGGGTCATCCACTACGCTGGCGCACGGCGGAAAAGACGTGCAGCGTCTGGAACAGCGGTTCTTCTCCCTGGCTTCGTCGAATCCCGACGGCATGGTGGTCATCAGTTCCAGGCTGCCGATCGACTCCCTGGAAGAGATCGCCTCCAGGATCCCGGTCACGGTCGTCGGCCGGCTCCCCTACGAGGTCCCCGGAATCGACTCCATCTCCAACGACGACGCCTCGGGGGCCGCCGCAGCCACCGAACACCTGCTGTCGCTGGGGCACCGCCGGATCGCCTTCCTCCGGTCATCGACCCGTCCTGCCGCGATGCACCGCCAACGCGGGTTCACCCGGGTCATGCACGCCGCGGGGCTTGCCGACCCGGTGACCGTGGGCCCGACCGACGCCGAGTGGGCCATCCAGCGCATCGCCGAGCGCCGGCCACTGTCCCTGGGTCAGGGCGCGACCACCGCCGTGGTGGCGAACAACGACCGGATGGCACTGCGACTGGTCAGTGCCGCCCTGGATGCCGGACTGTCACTGCCGGAGGACCTCAGCGTCACCGGCTACAACAACTCGGCGCTGTGCACGCAGATGCGTCCCACCCTGACCAGTATCGACCAACCGACCTACGACATGGGTGGCCGTGCCTTCGCGATGGTGCGCTCCCGTTCCACTGGGCGCCGGGATGACCTCCACCTCCAAATGGCCCCCTCACTGGTGGCCCGGGGGTCGACGGGCAAGGCTGCGGTCGAGAAGTAGACCGGGGTCAGTCCTTGTCCCCTCCCCCAACAGAGCGTTGGCCCCCGGAAGCAAGATTCACCACCAGTTCACCGGTGCGCGGAGCCACCCTCACCCACCGTTCACACTCAACTCGTAGCGTCTGTCGACGGATCACACATGACGTCAAGAAAGCAGAACGTGAAGCACACCCGAATCACCCGCACCGCCCGCACCGCCACTGCCGCACTCGGCGCGGTCTCCCTGCTCGCCACCGCCGCCGCCTGCAGCGACGACGACAACGGCTCCGGATCAGGCAGCCCGGACCTCCAGAGCCGTTCGGCCGAGGGCGACATCACCGAGAACGGTGGCGCACGACGTCTCGACGGCGACCAGGGCGACTACGTCCGTGACGCCGTCTCCGCCACCGGCGCCAAGAACGTCATCCTGCTCATTGGTGACGGCATGGGCGACTCCGAGATCACCGCCGCCCGCAACTACGCCGAAGGTGCCGCCGGCAGCTTCAGCGGACTCGACGCCCTGCCGGTCACCGGGCAGTACACCCACTACGCCCTCAACAAGGACGGCACGCCGAACTACGTGACCGACTCCGCAGCGTCCGGCACCGCGTGGGCCACCGGCACCAAGTCCTACAACGGCGCCATCGGTGTCGACATCTACGGCGAGAACCAGACCAACCTCATCGAGAAGGCCAAGGACGCCGGCCTTGCCACCGGCAACGTCTCCACGGCCGCGATTCAGGACGCCACCCCGGCTGTGCTGGCCGCCCACGTGGACGCCCGCAAATGCTACGGTCCGGATGACACCGAGGAATGTGGCGACGACCTGCTCGACCAGGGCGGTGCCGGCTCCATCTCCGAGCAGTACCTCGAGTCGCGTGCCGATGTCGTCCTCGGCGGCGGGGCCGAGAGCTTCGACCAGAACGCCAAGGCCGGCGACTGGGAGGGCAAGACCCTGCTGGAGCAGGCCGGGGACCGCGGCTACCAGCTGCCCACCAACGCAGAGGAACTCGACGCCATCACCGAGGCGAACCAGGACGCACCTGTCCTCGGACTCTTCGCCGAGGACACCATGCCGGTGCGTTGGGAAGGCGACCTCGCCGAGCAGCAGGGTTACCTGGAGCCCGCCCAGGAGTGCACCGACAACCCTGAGCGCACCGGGGACATCCCCACCCTGGCCACGATGACCACCAAGGCCATCGACCTGCTCTCCGACAACGCGGACGGTGCCGAGAACGGCTTCTTCCTGCAGGTCGAGGGCGCCTCCATCGACAAGGAGAACCACGCCGCCAACCCCTGCGGCCAGATCGGGGAGACCGTCGACCTTGACGAGGCCGTCCAGGAGGCACTCGCCTTCGCCGAGGAGGACGGTGACACCCTGGTCATCGTCACCGCCGACCACGCCCACACGAGCCAGGTCCTCGGCAACGTCAGCGAAGAGGACATCGAGGCCCTGGCCGAGGACAAGGACATCAGCGTCGAGGAGGCCCGCGAGTCGGTGTACCCCGGCCTGTCCCGCCGCCTGATCACCCGCGAAGGCGCGGAGATGACCATCGGCTACGCCACCTCGGAGAACCAGGACAACCAGGCCCAGGGGCACACCGGTGCCCAGCTACGCATCGCCGCCTACGGCCCGTCCGCCGCCAACGTCTCCGGCCTGACCGACCAGACCGACCTGCACTTCACCATCACCGACGCGCTCGGGTTGGAGTAGTCAGGCACCGTCAGACCCGCTGATTGTTCACCATGTGAAAAATCACAGCCGGAAACAGCACTCCCCAGTTGGTGGACGCGGCATCAGCGATTTAGAGTCACCTCATGACGTTCAAGAAACTCGCCGGAAGTCTGCTGTTCCGGATCATCGTGGCGATCATCCTCGGCATCGCCTGCAGCTTCTTCTTCCCGGACGGGCTCGCGCGCGTCTTCGTGACCTTCAACGGACTGTTCGGCAACTTCCTGGACCTGTTCATCCCGGTCCTGATCTTCGCACTGATCACCCCGGCGATCGCCGGCATCGGACGCAGCGCCGGACGCTGGCTCGGCATCACCGCCGGCATCGCCTACGCCTCCACCATCATCTCCGGACTGGTGGCCTTCGGCGTCGCCACCCTGACCTACGGGTGGCTGCTGGGCAATGACTCCTACGACACCCTCGTCGACATCGACGAGGGTGCCCTGGAGCCGTTCTTCGACATCGAGATGCCCGCCCCCTTCGAGGTCATGACCGCGCTGATCCTGGCGTTCTGCATCGGCCTGGCGATGACCGCGGTGAAGTCCGACGTGCTCTACACCGCCTCCCGTGAGCTGGAGAGCATCGTGATGAAGGTAGTGAAGACCTTCATCATCCCGCTGCTGCCGATCTTCATCTTCGGGGTCTTCCTGTCGATGGGCATGAACGGCCATCTCGTCGACGTGATCTCCGCGTTCATCAAGGTACTGCTGCTGGCCACCGTGATGACCATTCTCTTCATCCTCGCCCAGTACCTCGTCGCCGGCGCGGTCACCGGACGCAACCCCTTCAAGGCCCTGTGGACGATGATGCCGGCCTACGCCACCGCACTGGGTACCTCCTCCTCCGCCGCAACCATCCCGGTCACCCTGGAATCCGCCAGGAAGAATGGTGTGCCGGACAACGTCGCCGGCTTCGTGGTTCCGCTGTGTGCCACGACCCACCTCGCCGGCTCGATGATGAAGATCGCGCTGTTCGCCCTGGCCGTGATCCACATCTTCGACCTGGACATCGGCACCATGCAGTTCATCGGATTCATACTGCTGCTGGGCATCATGATGATCGCCGCTCCGGGCGTGCCCGGTGGCGCCATCATGGCTGCCGTCGGTGTGCTCGGCGACCAGCTGGGCTTCACCGCCGACCACATCGCGATCATGATCGCCGCCTACATCGCCATCGACTCCTTCGGCACCGCGGCGAACGTCACCGGTGACGGCGCGATCGCGATGATCGTCGCCAAGATCTCCGACGGCAAGCTCGGTAGCCGCGACGATGAGGGTGAGGACGCGGACGGCGCGAACGGCACCGTTCCCGCCTCGGTGGACTCCCGCGAGGCCGCGTCCAGCGCACGTATCGCCGAGGACATCACCGACAGCCGTAACTGACGGGGAGACCGGACGCCCCGCGGCGTCCCGATGACGCCCCGTCCTGTGCCTCGGGAGGGGAACGGGGCACCTGACCGGACCGAAGCGTGACGGATTAGGGGTTCGACTGCCAGCGAAACGGTGAATCCGTCATGCTTCGGTACGCAGCGGACGCGACACCGGAGCAGGACACCGGACACACCCTCCGAGGAGGGACACCGGCCGCGGCACGCAGGCGTCCCGGCGAGAGGTCTACTCCACGCCACCCAGGCGATTCAGCGGCCAGACCTTGAACTGCACCTTGCCGACGACGTTGTCCAGCGGGATCGTGCCGTCCAGCGGGTCACCGGCGAGGTGGTAGTAGCGCGAGTCCTTCGAGTTGGTGCGGTTGTCACCCATCAGCCACAAGGAGTCCTCCGGGACCTCGACCGGGCCGAAGTACTCACCCTGGCAAGCGTCCGACCCGGTGCGCGGGTCGACGGCGTAGGCCATCGGGTCCATGGTGTAGGAGTCGTCGACCTTCTCCCCGTCCACCATGATGCCGGGGTCACCCTCCTGGCACTGCACGGTCTGCCCACCGGTGGCGATCACACGCTTGACCAGGGTGAACTCATCAGGTGCGAGGATGCCGATCTTCTCCAGGCCATTCTGCATCGCAGCAACCAGCGCCTGGTCGGAGCGGATGGACACGTAGTCCTCGTTCCACGCCTCGGTGCCGGTGTAGACGACCACGTCGCCCTGTTCGACATCACCGAAACGGTAGGAGAGCTTGTCGACGAAGATGCGGTCGTCGGTGCAGTCGTCGCAGCCGACCAGCGTGGGCTCCATCGACTCCGACGGGATCTGGTACAGCCGCCCGATGAAGGTGTTGAACAGCCCGAGGAGCAGAATCGCCACGATGAAGGTGAGGACGTACTCCGCCCACACCGGCATCTTCTTCTTTTTCGCCGCAGCGCCGCCGGCAGCACCGGACGACACCGGACCGGACGGATTCACGGGCTCTGGTTCCACTGCTCTGCTGTCACTCACCCTTGAGAGCCTATCCGGTAGACCCTCCGAACTGCCCACTGACGCGCATGAGCTGTGTCTCGCCGAATCCACACCGGCCAGCCACCGACCTACCCGTTGACCGCGAACCAGCGTCCCGCGATCCGGTTCAGCGTCACCTCCATGTCGTACAGGGTACTGAGGTTCACCGAGGTCATGGTTTCCGCCACCGGCCCGGCGGCGAGCACCGTCCCGTCCTTCACCATGAGCACATCGGTCGTGGAGGCGGCGACCTCTTCGACGTGGTGGGTGATCAACACCGAGGTCAGGGCCGGGAGTTGGACGCGCATCTCGTCGATGACCCGCAGCAGTGTCTCGCGCCCGGGCAGGTCCAGGCCGGTGGACGGTTCGTCGAGCAGCAGCAGTTCCGGGTCGGTGACCAGTGCCCGGGCGATCAGGGTGCGGGCCTTCTCCCCCTGGCTCATCTGGCTCCACGGTCGCTCGGTGCGCCCTGCCATCCCCACCAGCTCGATGACCTCCTCGGCGCGCTCGCGGTGGGCGTCGGTGTAGTCGAAGCGTCGGAGGTAGCCGTTGGACGCCGAGACCCCGGACAGCACCGCCTCGGCGCAGCTGATGTCGTCGAGACGTTGTTTCGGGTCGACGTAGCCGATGCGCTTCTGCAGTTCGCGGGTGTCGGTGCGTCCCAACGTCTCGCCGAGGACCTCCACGGTGCCGTCCGTGGGGTACAACCGCGCACCGACGAGTTTGAGGATGGTGGACTTACCCGCGCCGTTGGGCCCGAGCACCGCCCAGTGGCTACCGGTGGGCACGGCGAGAGTCACGTCGTGGATGAGGTGCTTGTCGCCGCGTCGGACGGAGACATCGGTGATACTCAGGGCAATACTCATGCCCCAGGAGGTTACTCCTCAGGTGTTTGGTAGATTCCTCCGAATGTCACGAAAAGCGTCGCGGATCTCCCTGCCTGTCCTCGGGATCATCTTGGTCGCCGCGAACCTGCGCGCCGCCCTGACCACCGTCGGCCCGGTGCTCAGCGACATCCAGGACGATCTGCGACTCACGTCGTCCGCCGCGTCCTACCTGGTCAGCCTGCCGCTGCTGGGGTTCGCGGTGATCTCCCCGGTGGCCCCGCTACTGGCGCGGCGCTTCGGCCTGGAGCGCATCGTCGTCATCGCGCTGGCGGTACTGGCGACGGGCCTGCTGTTGCGCTCCACCCCGCCGGACGCACTGCTGTGGTTGGGCACGGCCTTGATCGGCATGGCGATCGCAGTGCTGAACGTGGTGCTGCCGGCCTGGGTGAAGCGCGACTTCCCCACCTCGATCGGCCAGGTCACCGGCACGTACGCCGCAGTGCAGTCCGGGGTGGCGGCGATCGCGTCCGGCGTGGCGGTGCCGGTGGCGGGCCTGAGTGCGTTGGGCTGGCGGTTGCCGCTGGGCATGTGGGCCGGCCTGGCACTGATCGCGCTGGGGGTACTGCTGCCGATGCTGCGGAAGCGTCCTGCGCCGACGGCGGGGACGGCGCCAAGCGCGACGGGAACGACTGCCCGCACGGCCACAGACACCCGGAACGTCCACCCTCGTCAGGACGCCGCCCCCACCCCGCGCCCCCTGTGGCGCAGCGCGCTGACCTGGCAGGTGACGGGGTTCATGGGCCTGCAGTCCACCCACTTCTACGTCCTGGTCACCTGGCTGTCCACCATCGAGCGGGACGCCGGAATCAGTGACATCGCCGCCGGAACCCACATGTTCCTGGTCAACGCCTTCGGCATCGTCGGCAGCCTGGTCTGCTCGGCCCTGATCGCCCGACACCGTGACCAGCGGTTCATCGGCGCGATCCTACCGTTGTTCCTGCTGGCGTCCTCACTGGGGCTTCTTCTCGCTCCGGAGGCCGCCGCCCTGTGGGCGATCCTGGCCGGCCTCGGCGGCGGGGCCAGCATCACCCTGTCACTGTCCTTGTTCGGTCTTCGTACCCGACACCACACCGCCGCGGCGTCCCTGTCGGGCCTGGCGCAGAGCATCGGTTATGTGCTGGCCGCAGTCGGTCCGGTGGCCGTCGGCGCGCTGCATGACGCCACCGGATCGTGGTCGCCGGCACTGGTGTCTCTGGTGGTCATCGACGTGATCCTCATCGGTGCCGGCTACCTCGCCGGACGGGACCGGACGGTGGACTGACTGCGGATTGACGGCGCTGGGCAACGCCTGCCCCCGTTATCGGGGTGTGATCGCAGGTCATCTGGCAGTTTCTCACCGCATTCGGTAAGTTCGTCTGCGGCACCTGGTCGTTTGCCGACAAAAGCACCGCCCGGACGCCCGACCTCGGCCCCGCCACCCCTGGGGCCCACGCGGTTGCACGCTTGACGCGTCCAGCCGTGGGCGCTTCCCGCCGACAGCGACAAGCTGTTCCAGTGCGGACAATATGGAGCACCCTGCGACTACCCCGGACCTCGTGAGAGGCCGGGGTTTTCTCGTGTCCGGACCAGATGGCGGGACCACGGACCCCGCCCCGGAACATGTACCGGGCACTCCAAATCCCACCTCTGTGACCCGCCCCGCCTCCGGTCGCCACCCCCGGCCTAGGGGTGCGCTAGTGAGGCTATCCATTCCTCATGCGAACGCCATATCCGCAGGTCATCAGAATCTGGAATGTTTCCTCCAGGGAATTTTCTAATTCCATTGTGGAGCCTAACTACGCCTTGTATCGTCTATCGCACCTCAAAAATATGTGTCTTGAGACACACTTCCAGCCAACCTAACGGAGGTTGACACCGTCATGACGACGACAGAACGAAAGCCGACAGGTGCCGACGACGGCACACCGATCGAACAGCCCTTCACCCAGAACCAGAAGAAGTGGGTCGACAAGAAGAAGTACGCCTGGATCTTCTCCATGGTCCCCGCGGCGATCCCCCTGATCATCTGGGGCATCGTCGAGTGGATGAAGGCGATCAACGCACCCGAGTTCATGGTGCACGCGTCCTGGTTCCTCGGCCCGATCGCCGTGTTCATCCTGATCCCGATCGGCGACTTCGTCCTCGGCCGTGACGGCGAGAACGCCCCCGAGGAGTTCGTCCCGTGGCTGGAGGAGACCAAGTACTACCGGATCATCTCCTACCTGTACTTCCCCATCATGCTGGCCAGCCTGGTGCTGTGCTGCTGGCAGTGGACCTACGGCGGCCTGGAATGGTACGACAAGCTCGGCCTCGCATGGTCGATGGGCATGACCTCCGGTATCGGCATCGTCGCCGCCCATGAGCTCGGCCACAAGAAGGGCAGCTTCGAGCGCTGGCTCGGCAAGATCGTCCTCGCTGTGCCCGCCTACGGCCACTTCTACGTCGAGCACAACAAGGGTCACCACGTGAAAGTCGCCACCCCGGAGGACCCGGTGAGCTCCCGGATGGGCGAGGACGCCTACTCCTACCTGCTGCGCTCCATCCCGAAGCAGATCCCCCGCTCCTGGAACATCGAGAAGAAGCGCCTGGAGCGCGGCGGCAAGAGCCAGTTCAACCTGGACAACGACGTCCTCAACGCCTGGCTGGCGACCGTCGTTCTGTGGGGCGTCCTGCTCGCCGTCTTCGGCATCAACATCCTGCCGTACATGCTGGTCCAGGCGATCATCGGCATCGCCCTGCTGGAGTTCGTCAACTATCTGGAGCACTACGGCCTGCTGCGCCAGAAGCTCGAGGACGGCCGCTACGAGCGCTGCTCCCCCGAGCACTCCTGGAACTCGGACAACCTGACGACCAACATCTTCCTGTACCAGCTGCAGCGCCACTCCGACCACCACGCCAACCCGACCCGTCGGTACCAGTCGCTGCGCTCGGACGTCTTCGCCCCGGAGCTGCCCGCCGGCTACGCGACGATGATCGCCGCCGCCGCGGTTCCCCCGGTGTGGTTCTGGATCATGGACAAGAAGCTGATGCAGTACTACAACTACGACCTCGACCGCGCCAACCTGCACCCCTCCAAAGCCGCCAAGCTGCGCGCCAAGTGGGGCGGCAAGGCACCCGTCTCCGAGACCGCAGGAGCCTAGGCACAATGTCCACGACTGCACCCAAGAAGACCTCCGGTTCCGCCACCCAGACCGATCTGGACGCCCTCCGCGCCGCCGGTGGCGGGAACATCCCGGAGAACCAGGCGCCGCCGCAGAAGATGACGAACCCCACGTTCCACTACACCATGTGCATCGGGCTGACCGTCCTCGGTCTCGCCACGCTGGTCCTGGGGATCCTCGGCTGGACCGGAACGGCCTTCCTCAAGGAGGCCTACCCCTGGCTGATCGCCATCTCCCTGTTCTTCACGCTCCCGGGCCTCGTCGGGCTCTACCGTGGGCCGGGCGTCCCGTCCACCCACGTCATTCCCCGGCCGAAGAACCGCAAGCCGATCGACTACGCCGCCGGTGCCGGCGGTGCGGCGGGCCCGGCGCCCAGCGCCTGACAATCACCACTCACCTCCTGACCACACCTGACCGTGCTTGACCCATAAGACCCGAGAAGAGAGGACGCCACCGTGGCTGTCTACCAGTGCCCCCTGTGCGACTACCGAGTCGACACCGAAGCCGGCGACGACGCAGAGGGCTTCGCCCCCGGATTCGACTGGGAGAACGAAGTTCCCGAAGACTGGTTCTGCCCCGACTGCGGAGTCCGTGACAAGGTGGACTTCGAGAAGGTCGGCTAGACGGCGCAGGTCCGCACCCGGACCCTGCCGCCTGGCCATGTGAAAGAAAGGACGCTCCCATGGACGACTATAAGGTTTATGAATGCCTGCAGTGCGGATACATCTACGACGAGGCTGAAGGCGACCCGGACGAGGGTTTCGAGCCCGGTACCCGCTGGGAGGACATCCCCGACGACTGGGAGTGCCCGGACTGCGGCGCGGCGAAGGCCGACTTCGAGATGGTCCAGATCAGCCGCGAGTAGTCTGCCGACTCCCCTTCCCCGGGCCGACGGGAAGTGCCACCACCGTCATCGGCGGTGACACTTTTCGCGACCTGGGGTTTTGTCGTCACACCCCACCCACCCGCACACACCGTTCTGCTCCAGGAAGGCCTCATGTCCACCAGCACCCACCGCATCGCCGTCATCGGCGGCGGCGTCGCCGCACACACCCTCGTCAAGGCCTACGCCACCGCATCGGACGCTGCGTCCGATGCGTCCGATGCGTCCGACACCACCATCGACATCTTCACCACCGAACCCCACGCCCCCTACCGGCGTCCCGAGGTGAACAAGGGGATCCTGCTCAAGGGCAAGACCCCCGCCGACGTCGCCCTGCCTGCCGCGCCGCTGGAGACCCCCGGAGTCACCCTGCACCTGTCGACCCCGGTCACCCACATCGACACGGACGCCCGCACCCTCACCGCCGGCGGCACCACCTACCAGTGGGACCAGCTGGTCATCGCCACCGGCGCGGGCCCGCGCCTGCTCGACCCCGCGGAGACCCCGTGGCAGGCCGGCCGCGACGTCCACTACATCCGCACCCCGGAGCATTCCACCGCGCTGCGTGCCCGGTTGGACGAGCTGGACGCCGAGGACACCGTCGTCGTGGTCGGTGGTGGTGTGCTGGGCCTGGAGGCCGCCTCCGCCGCCACGACGATCGGTGACGCGCCGGTGCATGTCCTGGAGATGGCCGACGAGGTCTGCTCCCGGATGCTGCCGCCGGCCGCCTCCCAGTGGCTGCGTGAACGTCACGCCGAGAACAGGGTTTCCGTGACCTGTGGTTTGGACGCTGCGGCGCTCGCCGCGGAGATCGACCGGTTGGATCCGGCGGTGGTCGTCGTCTCCGTCGGTGCGGTGCGCGACACGATGTTGGCCGAGGACGCCGGCATCGCCGTCGGTTCCGGCCCCGGTGGCGGCATCATCGTCGACCCCGCCGGTCGGACGTCCGCACCAAACGTGTGGGCGGTAGGCGACTGTGTCGAGGTCCACGGGGTCGTCGACGGGGTGGAGGTGACGGTGCGTCCCGAGGACGAGGGGTCGGCCCGTGCGTTGGGCACCATCGTCGGACGCCAGCTCGGAGCCGGGAACGACTCCGGCGACGCTGCCGGCTCCTACCTTGAGGAGCAGCGACGTGGCTGGACGAACCAGTACGGACTGATGCTCAACACCCTCGGCGAGGCGGGACTGGTCGAGGGCCGGCGCGAGCAGGTGGAGCTGTCCTCCCCCGAGGAACTCGTGGTCTACACGGTGGCACCCGCCGCCGACGGCTCCGGCGACGTAGTCGTCGGGGTCACGACGGTGGGACGCAGCCCCGAGGTCCGTGCGGCCAAGGGTGCGGTCGGCACCGTCCTGACTGCCTGAGCCCTGGCCTGTGGCCCCTGACCGTAGGACATCTGCCCCGGTGTCGCTAAGTGTCCCCATTTCGGTCATCCCATGTGTAGTCGAGTGACCAATTCGGGTACAGCTAGCGACACCTGAACCAAGAGCGCTGACCTCGGAACCAGAAGAACCCCCGGCACCATGCCGGGGGTTCAAGTGGTGCCGTCCTACTGCTGGACGGGCTGCCGGGCCGGCAGGATGCGGCCCTCGCCCTTGATGACATAGAACACGGTGACAGCCAGGACGAGAAGGCCGAGGATCAGGCCGAAGATCGACCCGATGCCGACGGCGGCGTCGATCGAGGCAGTCTCGAACTCCTCGCCGAAGTCCGACATGAATGATCCGCTGCCGCCGACCACGCCGAAGAAGTCTGCGGCGCCGAACTTGGTGACCAGTGCGATGAAGCTGTAGATGGTCAGCAGGCCGCCACCGACGGCGGCGAGAAGGGCTCCGGCCTTCGGCGCCGAGCTGGTGGCCAGCATGACCGCGCCGGCGATGAGCAGCACGATGACCAGCAGGGCGATGTAGAGGTACAGGGTCCGGGTGATGGCGTCACCGCCGGCGGTGATGACACCGAAGCCGTTCATCGGCGCCGCCTCGCCGTCGGCCTCCATCGTCCCCCAGGGGAAGAAGAAGTTACCGATGCTCAGCAGGAGCAGAACGCCGACGGCCGCGGCGACGTACAGCGGCGTGAGCAGGTCGGTCAGTGTATCCATCGCCGAGTTCTTCGGGGCACCGGCGGCGGGAACCCCCCACTGCGGCCCGGTGGGACGCTGCGCCAGGGCGATGATCGAGGGGATGCTCGGCTCGTCGTCGCCCGGGGCGTCCAGGGCGTGGTCGTACTCGGTGCGCTTGGCGGGGTCGCCGAGGACGGCCCGGGCAGCGGATACCTCGCTGACCTGCGGGGTGTCGTCGGTGAAGCCGTTGCTGCGCAGCTCGGAGAGGCGGCGGTCCAGCTGCTCGGCGAGCTGCTCCGGCGGCTCCGCGCGGGAGAGGCCGAGACTGGTGTAGAGGTCGTAACCCGACATGATGTGTCTCCTTCTCTTTCTACTGCTCGGCGTTGGGCCGCTGGGTGTTCGGGTTGTCTCCGTCAGACGGGTCGGACGGGTCGGACGGGTCGGACGGGTCGGAGGGAGCATCCTGCGTGTCGGACGCAGCGTCCTGCGGAACAGGTGCCGCGCTACCGGACGCAGCCTTGCCGGAGGTCCAGGCCTGCGGCAGCAGGGAGCCCTGCAGCCGCAGCACGACCAGCACCCCGACCGCCAGCGTCAGCACACCGACGATCAGGCCGAGGACCGCACCGGCGCCCACGGACGGCGACGGCAGCGAGCCGAAGTCCTCCTCGCCGCCGAAGAGATCGTCCGCCCCCAGCTTGGTGAACAGTGCCCACACGCCGTACAGCGTGAGCAGGCCACCGGCCACAGCGACCAGCAGTGCACCGAAGCGGGTGTCGCGGGTGAGGCCCAGCAGAACCGTGCCGACGACCAGCAGGATGAGGATGACCAGGGAGAGCAAGGTGTAGCCCGGACGGGTGTCACTGAGGAACAGGTTCCCGAAGCCGCTCATGTCCATCGATGCCGAGCCGAAGCCGGTGATCGTGAACGTCAGCGTCGCCGGCCCGTCCGTCATGGTCACCTTGCCCCAGTTGAAGAAGAAGGTGATGAAGCCGAGCACCGTCAGCAGGCCGGACACCGCCGCCAGCGGCAGCGGGGTGAGGTAGCGGTCGATCGCGGCGAGCACGTTCGCGCCACCGGAGCCTGCACCGTTACCTGCACTGTTACCGCCGGCCATGTCCCAACCAGCACTTCGCTGCGCGAGCGCCTTGATCCACGGCACGTCCGCCTCGGCGGCAGTGCCGGGGGCGGCGTCCAACGCACGGTCGTACTCGGTACGCCGGCCGGCATCGCCGAGGACGCTGCGGGCGATGAGCACCTCGTCCAACCGCGGGTCGGAATCCTGGACACCCTGGGCGCGCAGGTCCGAAATCTGCCGGTCCAGCTCAGTGGCGAGCTGCTCCGGCGGATGAGCCCGGGACAGTCCCAGGCTCTGGTACAGGTCATAGCCTGACATGTTGCTCCTTGTCGTGATTGTCGTGATTGCCGTGATTGCCGTGATTGTCGCGGTTGTTTCGGTCAGCGTTCATCCACCAGCACCTTATCGAAGGCGTGTCCAACGGTAGGACCACTGGTCCACAGGTTAGGCTCGAATGATGCCTTCCGATACTCCGCACCATGTCGCCACCACGACCGGGCGGACCAGCAACCACTGGGTGGTCGAGACCACCACCGGCCCGGTGAAGGGACACCCGGTGAACCGGGCCATCGCCTTCCGCGGCATTCCCTACGCCGAACAACCGACCGGTGACCTGCGCTTCCGTCGTGCCACAGAAAAGCAGCCCTGGCGGGGTGTGCTGCTCGCCGAACGCTCCGGTGACTACTGCGCCCAGTGGCGCAACCCTAAGGTCGGCTGGATCGGCTCCGAGCACTGCCTGTGGCTCAACGTCGTGGTCCCCCGGCCGCCCGCCTCCCCGGCCCGCCAGGTGTTCGACCCCACCACGCCGCGTCCGGTCGTCGTCTACCTGCACGGCGGCAGCAACATCCACGGCTCCGCCGGTGAGCCGCTGCTCTCCGGCGAGTACTTCGCGGGCGCCACCGACAGCATCTACGTGGCGGTGAACTACCGGGTCGGCATCCTCGGCCAGCTCGCTCTCGGCAACGCCGACGACCTCGACGCCGAGCGTTTCGACAGCAACACCGGGCTCTCCGACATCATCACCGCCATCGAGTGGGTGCACGCCAATGCCGAGAGCTTCGGCGGGGATCCGTCGCGCATCACGGTGATGGGTGAGTCGTCCGGCGGGGCGATGGTCACCGCGCTCAGCGCCACCCCGCGGGTCGCCGACCTGGTCGCCGGGTTCATCGCCCAGTCGCCGGCGGCAGCGATGGTGCACACCCCACAGACGGCAGGACGCCTCGCCGACACCGCGCTGCAGATCCTGCGCGGCAGTGAGGACGGCAAGCGTCCCCGCCCCGAGGGCACCGGCACCGACCTGCTCACCGCCAGTCCGCAGGGGTTGGCCTGGCTGACCGAGAAGCTCAACGCCGCGAGCTGGGGCACGACCGGGATCTCCGGTGGTTTCGCCCCCGTCATCGACGACCTGCTGCCGCGCCACCCGCTGGAGCCCGGTGCCACGCTGGACCGTCCGCTGCTGATCGGCACGAACCTCGACGAGTACGTCCTGATGCGGTGGAATGCCCTGTCACGTCGGGCGTTGCAGGAGCAGTCGCGTGGTTTCGCCCGCGGCATCGACGAGGAGCACGCCCCGCGGGTGCTCTCCGCGTTGTACGGCGATGCTGCGCGCCGTGGGGAGGCCGGACGCTTCGTCGGCGATGCTCTGTTCACCGCCCCATCGATGCGTCTGGCCGGGCAGCACCCGTCGGGCCGGGCGTGGATGTACCGGCTGGACATGTCGACCCCCTCGTTGGACATCTCCGGCATCGGCGCCACCCACGCTCTTGACCTGCCAATCCTGTTCGGACGCTACGACTCCGGACGTGGCCCCGGTGCGCTGGCGTTGGGTGGGCGTCAGCGGATGGCGGCGACGACCCAGGTGATGCAGGCTCGGTGGCGCCGGTTCATCCACGATGGTGATCCCGGGTGGGAGACCTACCCCACTGACTATGCCACCCAGCTCTTCGACGGTGGCGAGAAGACTGTCGCGGATCCCACCCCTGAACTGCGCGAAGCCTGGTCCTCGGTGCGCCTCACGGGATAGTTCACATCCTATAACATGGTGATTTTCGGCGCTTTAATCGACATATCCCACCAGACATGTCGATCGCATCGACATCAGGGACACATCAGGACGCGATGTGGGCCCGGTGGGAGTCCTCACCGGCGGCGTCCTCGAAGCCGCCCTTCTCGGCGTTGTCCCAGATCTCCTGGTCCAGGATCCCGGCGCGCTTGGCGACGATCGTGGCGGCCAGCGACTGGCCGGTGACGTTCACCGCGGTGCGTCCCATGTCGATGATCGGCTCGATGGCCAGCAGCAGACCGACGCCGGCCAGCGGCAGGCCCAGGGTCGACAGGGTCAGGGTCAGCATGACCGTCGCACCGGTGGTGCCGGCGGTCGCCGCCGAGCCGATCACCGAGACGAAGATGATCAGCAGGTAGTCGGTGACGCCCAGGTCAATGCCGTAGAACTGGGCGACGAAGATCGCGGCGATGGCCGGGTAGACCGCGGCACAACCGTCCATCTTGGTCGTCGCACCCAGCGGGATCGCGAAGGAGGCGAACTCCGTGGGCACACCCATCGAGCGTTCGGTGACACGCTGGGTGACCGGCATGACGCCCATCGAGGAGCGGGTGATGAAGCCCAGCGACGTCACCGGCCACACGCGCCGGTAGAAGCCCATGATCGGGATGCGGGCGTAGGCCATCACCGCCGGGTAGACCACCAGCATGATCAGCGCCAGGCCCACGTAGATCGCCAGGACGAACTTGCCGAGGGAGCCCAGGGCGTCCCACCCGTAGTCGGCGACGGCGTGGCCGATGAGCGCACCGGTGCCGATCGGCGCCAGGCGGATGATCCACCACAGCACCTTCTGCACCACGGTCAGCAGCGACTCGACGAAACCGAGGAAGGGTTCGGCGGCCTTGCCGGTCTTCACCGCGGCGATGCCGAAGACGATGGCCAGGACCAGCAGCTGCAGCACGTTGAAGTTCATGACCACCGAGCCGTCGTCACCGGCGGAACCGGAGAGTCCCAGGAAGTTCTGCGGGACGATGGACTCCAGGAAGCCCCACCAGGAGCCGGTGCTGGACGGCTCGGCCGCGGAGTCGGAGTCCACGCTGGTCCCCTCGCCGGGGCGGATCACCAGGCCGACGGCGATGCCGACGAGCACGGAGAAGAAAGCGGTGATGGCGAACCAGATCAGGGTGCTGACCGCCAGGCGGGCGGCGTTGGCGACCTTGCGCAGGTTGGCCACAGAGGTGATCACCGCGGTGACGATCAGCGGCGGGATCAGCAGCTTGAGCAGGGTGACGTAGGTCGAGCCGACCTCGTCGAGCAGGGTGCCGAGCCAGCTCTGCTCACCCTCGGGCAGGTCGGTGCCCTGGGCGCGGGCGATGAAGCCGAGGGCGAGGCCGACGATGAGGCCGATCACGACCTGCGTGCCGAAGCCGGTGAGCCAGGACGGCAGGAAACGGCGGGACGGGGCACTCTGGGTGGATGCCTCAGCCGCCGAATCGGGGGTGTCCGGTGTGGACATGGGGGTCTCCTGAAAAGTCATTCTGTACAGATCTGTCTACTAAGGCCCGTCACTCTACGCCCGCGATCGCAGTGGAGCAAGATCCACCAGGTAGTATCCCTCTGGTTATGACCAGCACAGGGCGCGAAAGGCACCACGCGTGAACATCAGACAGACCATCGACACCACTCCCATGGGGCGCATGCAGTGGTACATCATCGGGTTGGCCACCTTCCTCAACGCCCTGGACGGCTACGACATTCTGGCGATGACCTTCTCCTCCTCCGCGGTCCGCGAGGAGTTCGACCTCACCGGCAGCCAGTCCGGCCTGCTGCTCAGCGCTGCCCTGATCGGCATGACCGTCGGTTCGCTGACCCTCGGCCCGCTGGCCGACCGGATGGGACGACGCCGCATCCTCATCGCCTCACTGCTGGTCAACTTCGCCGGTCTCGCCCTGTCCGCCACCGCCGGTTCCGCTACCGAGCTCGGCCTGTGGCGCGTGGTCACCGGTGTCGGCATCGGCGGCATCCTCGCCACGGTCACGGTGATCACCAGTGAGGTGTCCAACAACCGCCACCGCGGCCTGGCGGTGAGCATCTACGCCGCCGGCTACGGGGTCGGCGCGACCGTCGGCGGCTCCCTGTCCACCTGGCTGATCCCCACCTTCGGCTGGCGCGCCATGTTCGCTGTCGGTGCCGCCGCCACCATCGTCTCCCTGGTGCTGGTCATCACCAGCATCCCGGAATCCATGGACTACCTGCAGTTCCGCCGCCCGGACGGGGCCGAGGAGAAGATCCGGGCGGTCGCCCGCAAGCTCGGCAAGGACGACTCCGGCCTCACCATCGAGCTCGCTACATCCGGTCAGCCCGGTCAGCCCGGTGACGCCATCAGCTCCGAGGCCCCTGCCGGTACCGGGGCACAGCCGCCGAAGGTGACCGAGCTGCTGTCCAGCCAGTTCCGTGCGACCACGCTGAAGCTGTGGGCAGCATTCTTCATCATCATGTTCGGCTTCTACTTCGCCAACACCTGGACCCCGCAGCTGCTGGTCGAGTCCGGGATGACCGAGAACCAGGGCATCCTCGGCGGACTGGCACTGACCCTGGGCGGCACCTTCGGTTCCCTGCTGTTCGGGCTGATCACCGTGCGGTTCACCTCCCGCCACGTGCTCATGGTGTTCTCCGTGCTCGGCGCGATCACCCTGGTCGTGTTCATCACCACCACCTCGATCCCAGCGATCGCCTTCCTCAGTGGCGTGCTGGTCGGCATGCTGCTCAATGGTTGCGTGGCCGGCATGTACACCGTCACCCCGGAGGCCTACCCCTCGGCACTGCGCACCTCGGGCGTGGGCTGGGGTATCGGGATGGGACGCTTCGGCGGCATCTTCGCCCCGATCATCGTCGGCGCCCTGCTCGACGCAGGCTGGTCACCGACGGCCCTGTTCTCCGGGGTGGCCGTCGTCGTGGCACTGGCCGCCCTGGCGATGATCGGCATCCGCCCGTACCTCGGCACGATGCGTGGTGCGTCCAGCGCGGTGTCGGACGCACCGTCCGACCCGGCGTCCAGCGCGGTGTCGGACACGAAGCCCGACGCCACCGGTGTCCCACACCAGAGCTAATCTGTGACCCGCCTGTCAGGATGGTCCGAGGTGAGTGAAAATCGTCCTCCTGACCGGCTTCTGGTTCGTGGTCAGCGGTCCGGTGCGTCTATCGTTGTGCCCTAATGACTCTCACCACCACACGTCGGGTCCACCACCACACCCCGCGCCACCGCCTCGCCCCCAGGGCACGTCGCCTGCGCGACGCGCTCAACGTCCTCGCCGTCATCGCCGCCCTCGTGGCGATCAACGTCACCGCCCACTTCTCGCAGCTGGCGGCGGTCGCCGCGGTCGTGCCTATCGGGGTGATGATCCTGCTGTTCCTCGCCCGCGCCAACGGCATGAGCTGGCGTGACCTCGGACTGGCCCGCAACACCCACGGCAAGGGCCTGGCCTACGGACTCGGTGCGGGCGTGGTGGTGGTCCTCGGTGTCGCCGTGGCCATGGCACTACCGTTCACCAGGGAATTCTTCTTCAACGAGTCCTACGCCTCCCTGCGGACCGCGCTGATCGCCGCACTGGTGATCATCCCGCTGCAGACCGTGTTGCCGGAGGAACTCGCCTTCCGCGGTGTGCTGCACGGCAGCCTGGCCCGGATGGGCGGCACGAAGCTTGTCTTCTTCGCCAGCTCGCTGCTGTTCGGCCTGTGGCACGTCGCCAGCTCGCTGAACCTCACCGCCAGCAACGCCGGGCTCACCGCATTCCTTGGCTCCGGCACCGCCGCGCAGTGGGCCGGCGTCGGACTGGCTGTCGTCGCCACCGCCGGGGCGGGCGCAGGCCTGACCTGGCTGCGCCACCACACCGGCAGCGTGATTGCCCCGATCGGGCTGCACTGGGCGCTCAACGCCACCGGCGCGCTCGCCGCGGCCGCCGCCTGGACGTTCCTGTAGGACGCTCCGCTCTCACGCCCATGCACTGTCACTCCCGCTCCCGGGTGGTCTGAGGGGGTCAGAACCACCCGGGAGCGGGAGTGAGAGTGCCGCAGGCGCTTATTCGCAGGCCACGCCGTCCCCGTCGCGGTCCATCGCCGCACGGTAGCCGGGGGAACCGACGTACAGCGGGGCGGCGCCGGCCTCACGGGCGGCGGTGCAGTTGGCGTAGTACGGCTCGGCACCCGCCGGAGCCGCAGGCTGCTGGGCCGGGTTCGGCGCAGGGGCAGGTGCCGGGGCAGCCGGTGCAGGGTCCGGTGCCGGCGCAGGATCCGCAGCAGGCGCCGGAGCCTCCCCGACCGGGGCCAGCTCACCGGCACCGCACCCACCCAGGATCCGGGCGATGGCATCACGCTCGGCAGCAGTGACCCACAGGTCGTACTTCGCCTTGACCTCCACCTGACGCGCCACATAGGTGCAGCGGAACCCACGGTTCGCCGGCAGCCAGGTCGCGGCGTCCCCGTCACCCTTCTGCATATTCGCCGGGCCGTCGACGGCCAGCAGGTTCAGGTGGTCGTTGGCGAAACGCTCCCGGGTGTCCGGGCTGAGCTGCTGGGCGCCCTTCTGCCAGGCGTCGGAGAGCGCGACGACGTGGTCGATGTGCACCGCGGTGCTGGTGTCCTGCCCACGCACGAAGTTGATGGTCTGACCGGTGAACGGATCGGCCAGCGTGCCGCTCATCACCTTGCACGGTCCCTGCCGCTCCACACCGGTCATGTCCCGGGCGAGCACATCATTGCGCTGGTCGCAGCCATTGCGGTCGATGTCTTTCCAACGCTGACCGAACTCGTCGCGGGCGTAGCCTGTCTTCGGCGCGCGCCCCTTGACGTCGAGGGTGGCCAGCGTGTCCAGGGCGTCCTGCGCCTCGGCGTCGGCCGAGGTCGGAAGCGGGTCGGACGCCCCACTGTCGCCGTCAGCACCGTCAGCGCCGTCGGTACCGTCGGCGTCGTCGGTACCGTCGGCGTCGTCACGCTCGGCGGTGACGGTGTCGGACGCCGCCTCGGACGCAGCGTCCTGCGTGGTCACCGTGGTGGTGCCGGACGCCCCGGACTCTTCAGAGGTACAGGCAGTGAGGCTGGTGGTGAACAGGGTGGCGGCGAGAACCGCGGCGAGGGTACTTGCCCTCCGGAACAACGTCATTCGGACATACTAGATCCGCGACACCCCACCCGGTTAGTCGGCACGCACGGCAGCGCAGATCAGCGACCCCACCTCTGTTAATCTGACACACGATCCCGACCGCTGCCTCGACAGCGACCCCTGCACCGAACGGAGTCCATGTGCGCACGCTGCCGCGTCGAATGACCGACAACGACCCGGACTCCGGTTCCCGCCGTTGGCACTGGCCCGACCCGGCACAGCGCCTGGTCCCGCAGTCGGTGGAGGACGCCCGCTGGTTCCGCGTGGTGTCGAACACGCTGTACCTGTTCGCCGCGGTCTTCCTCATCCGGGCAGTGTTCCAGATGCCCACCATCAACGACGGCAGTGACTTCATCCCGATCTGGGACGCCGTCCAGCGCTACACCTCCGGCGAAGCGGTCTACAACGAGGACTACTCGACCGAAGCCCCCCACTACCTCTGGTCACCTGGTGCCACCGCGCTACTCAGCCCGATCGCCCTGCTGGGGGACTTCGATCTCGCCCGGCGGGTCCTGCTGCTGCTCGGCGCCGCCTGCATCCTGGCCTCCCTGTACCTCTGCATCCGGATGATCACCGCCCACCTGACCAGCCAGCTCATGGCAGTCGCGGTCATCGCCACCTTCGCCCCGGCCGAGCCCGTCGTCAGCACCCTGGTCCTGACCAACATCAACGGCTTCCTGCTCCTGCTCATGGTGCTGCTCGTCCTGATGTCCCTGTCCGACGTCTCCGACCGGCACGCCTGGAGCCAGGGCGGGGAGCGCAGCGGGGAATCCAGCGGGGAACACAGCGGGGGCCACCGGCTCCGCCACCTGCTGCTGCGCCGCCGCACACTCATCGGCGGTCTCGTCCTGGGCCTCGCGGTGACGATCAAGCCACAGTTCGGTGTCCTCGCCTTCATTCCCCTGGTCTCCGGGCAACTGGTCCTCCTCGTCATCGCCGGACTGGTCGTCATCGGCCTCTTCGCCATCGGGTGGCTGACGATGAACACCCCCATGGACTACGTCGACAATCTCCTGCCCTACCTCGGCGAACCCCGCTCCTACGCCAACGGGTCGATTTCCGGGATCGCTCTCAACCTGGGCTGGAACTCCACCGTCGAGTACCTCTGCCTCGCCGCCCTCCTGGCCGTCACCGTCGCCGCCGTGGTCCTGCTGTGGCGCTGGCGCTTCTCTGACCCGGTGATGTGGGCTTTCTCCACTCTCGGCGTCCTGTTCGTCGCGATCATCATGTCCAGCGGCCTGCACCAGGCGTACTACTGCATGTGGCTGCTGCCGATGGCGGTGACGGTGCTGTGCCGGCGCTCCCCCATGCACAATCCGGTGATGTGGCTGGCGTTCTTCATCTTCATGACGTCCACCCACTGGCCGGTGGGTGAGATTCCGGTACTGCCGGAGGTCTTCGGCAACCTGCAGACGGTGGCCTGGCTCGCAGTTCCTTTCGCGACGGTCTGGTGGGCGGTCGCCGAGAGGCGTCGCGACACCGCCGACTGTTAAAGTCATCGGACGATGCCCACTTCCGAGAACCCTGACTCGACGCCCTCCGCTGCACCGTCAGCGGCGCGGGCGACTGCACGGTCAGCGGCACCGGCAGGCGGGAACTACCGCCGCGACATCGACGGTCTCCGGGGACTCGCGATCGCCCTGGTCGTCTTCTTCCACGTCTTCATCGGACGGGTGTCCTCGGGTGTGGACGTGTTCCTGCTCATCGGCGGAATCTTCTTCTTCGCCCCGCAGATTCGCAATGCGCTGAACCCGACCGGTCAGACCCTGTTCCAAGCGGTCGTCCGTCTGCTCCGACGGCTCTACCCGGCACTGTTGACGGTGATCGCCGCATCATTGCTCATCGGGCTTCTGGTGTACCCGCGGTCCCGGTGGGCACAGCTCGGGGAGGACGCCACGGCGTCCCTGCTGTACGTCCAGAACCTGCACCTGGCGGAGCAGAGCCAGGACTACGCCGCCATAGGCCTGGACGTGAGCGTCTTCCAGCACATCTGGTCGATGTCGGCTCAGCTCCAGATCTACCTCGGTTCGCTGGTGGTCATCCTGCTGGCCGCGCTGCTGTTCGGCGTGCGGGGCCGCCGGGGCGAGAGCAGCCCAGAAAACAGTGCCCGCAACAGCGTCCGCAGCAGCGCCCGCACGGGTACGGGAGCGGTCGCCTTGAGCTGGCTGCTGGTCGTGGCGACCGTGACCAGCTTCCTCTACGCGGTCTACCTGCACTCCACCGAACAGGGGTGGAACTACTACTCCCCGCTGAGTCGTTTCTGGGAGATCGGGCTTGGCGGCCTGCTCGGGATGTTCCTGCTGCGTCGTACGATTCCCGTCGCCCTCGCCGGATGGCGGTGGGTGGCTGGAGTCGTCGGCATCGTGCTGATCATCGGCACCGGAGTCTTCCTCGACGGTGCCGAGCAGTTCCCGGGCCCGTGGACCCTGGTCCCACTGGTCGGGGCTGCACTGGTCATCCTCTCCGGTAACCGGGTCGATGACGGACGCCACCCCACCGGTGTGACCCGGATGCTGGGGACCAGGCCGTTCCAGACGCTCGGCCGGATCTCCTACGCCCTCTACCTGTGGCACTGGCCGCTGCTGGTACTGGCCACCTTCCACTTCTCCGACGGGGCGGCGTCCGGCAGTGACGAGGAGGGTCAGACAGCGCTGCAGGGCATCACCGCCTCGCTGGGGGTGCCCCTCGGCCTTGCGGTGGGAAGCGGGGTGATTCTGCTGTCCCTCGGTCTGGCGTGGGCGACCCAGCGCTTCATCGAGACCCCGCTGCGGCAGACCCGCAAGCCAGCGCGCGCCTGGTTGCCGGACCGCGCGTCCGTGCGACTCGCGCTGCGCAACCGTCGGGGAATTACCGTGGTCACCGCGATATCGGTCGCCACGGTAGGAGTGCTCGTCTCCGGGCCGGCGATCCGGCACACCGCGGACTCCGATGAGGTGGGCTTCAACGCCGCGGACCTGGACCCGGAGCTGTACCCGGGGCCCCGGGCGTTGTTGGACGGTGCCCCCGTCGACGACACCGTCCCGGTCGCCCCGCTGTCCGAGGACGTCCCGGACTACTACCCGCCGACCGGCCCCGATGGTTGTGCCGGCCTGTTCGGCCAGGCGGCACCGGTACTCACCCAGGAGTTCAACAACTCCGACATCCCCTGCGCCTACGGCGATGTCGATGCAGAGCGCACCATGTACATCGCCGGCAGTTCCCATGCCGAGCACTTCGTCCCGACCCTCGACGTCATCGGGAAGGACGAGGGTATCCGGGTGATCCCGCTGTTGAAGATGGGCTGTGTGATCGGCATGCCGCTGCCCAAGCCCGATGGTTCGGAGTACCCGGAGTGCGAGGAGTGGAACGAGCTGGCGCAGCAGCACATCATCGACAATCCGCCGACCGACGGGGTCTTCATCAACACCACCCGGCCGCTGAACCCCAATGGCAGTGGGGTTGATTATGCACCGCAGGAACTCGTGGACCTGGTCGCCCGGTTCACCGACGAAGGAATCCACACCTGGGGCATGCGCGACACCCCCTGGCTGCGGGACGATGAGGGCGGCGTTGACGCCCGGTTGTGCGTCCTGGACGGGAAGTACGCCCGCGATGACAGTGACGACACCGTGCAGGACTGCGGTAAGCCGCGCAGTACGGTGCGCGCCGAGACGAACCCGGCGCTCGGCGAGTACGACGGGCTGGACATCACGATGCTCGACGTCACCGATGCGATGTGTTCCGAGGACCGCTGTCCCGGTGTGGTCGGCAACGTCCTGGTGTACCGGGACAGTTCCCATCTGACGAACACCTTCGCCGAGATGCTCGCCCCCGAGGTCCGTCGCCAGATGTTCGCGGCATGAGTACCGCGACATAGAAACGCGGCATGACGAACGGGGCAGCGGAGCGCCTGCTCCTCCTGCCCCGTCGCTTCAGGACGTCCGATACGGACGTCAGATACTACTGACCGCCGGCGATGTTGCCGTTGCCATCCTCCAGGTGGGCACGGAGGAACCACTGGAACTGCTCCATCGCACCGATCTGGCTGATGAACATGTCCTCACTGACCGGGTCGAGCTGGTCGAGGGCGGAGTCAGCCTCGCGGGAGTCGATGATCACCTTGTCGTAGACCTCGTTCAGTGCCGCAAGGTGCTGGGCCGTGGTGCCCTTGTTGATCGGGTACTGCAGCGGGTCACGACCCGGCGCGTGGGAGTCCGGGGTACCGACCGGCTCGCCACCGAGGGCGGCGATGCGCTCGGCGACGGCGTCCGCGTTGGCACGGATGGCCTCGACCTCGGGGTCGAGCATCTCGTGGACGCCGATGAAGTTCGGTCCGACGACGTTCCAGTGCGCGTGCTTGAGGATGAGGTGGAGGTCGTTGTAGGCGGTGAGGCGTTCCTGCAGAATGTCGACGACCTGCTTGGCATCGCCCTCAGACAGGCCCGGAACAGTGAAGTTACTCATGGTGTATATCGCTCCTTCGTGATGACATGTGGTGTGTTGCCATGTCCGTTGTTCTCAACGGATCACAGCCCAGAGTATTCCCGTTCGGTAGGGACGCGCCGCGGGTTTCACCCCCGGGTGGGCCGATAAAAGGTAATGTGATGAGAACTATGTTGACTGCGATGAAGAAGCCTCTCCGGACGCCCCTGAAGAAGATCGAGAAGACCGTCCTGAAACGGGTCTTCGGCTCACCCCGGGCTTTCGAGCGGGGCCTCGCGATCTGGCCCCCACTGGCCGGTGACGGCGTGCGCGTCCACAACATCGCCGATGACTGGTCCTACGGCGAGGTTGTGCTGCACTCGGGCCCGTTGACGCAGAACATGCACGGCGCGGCGTTCGGCGGGACCCTGTTCGCCATGACCGACTTCCTTTTCGGGACGCTGGTCATGAAGCGTCTGGGCCGGAACTACGAGGCCTGGACCCGTACCGGCCAGTTCCAGTTCCTCTCGCCGGGACGCAACGGGGCGCGGATGCCGGTGAAGGTCACCGATGAACTCTGCGAGGAGATCCTCGCCGGCATCGAGGCCGACGGCTACTACAACGTGGCCTTCACCTGTGTGATCACCAACCCGGACGGGTCGGTGGCCGGGGTCGGCCAGCAGGACCTGCACGTGCGTCCCCGCAAGGGCCGCGAGGCGTCGCGGACGCCGGGCGCGGCGCGGGAGCCGGACGAGTCCATGGCACCCCGGGAGCCGAAGGGGATGACGCTGGAGCACCTCATCACCGCAGCGGCATGGCGGGCGTGGGGGCCGACCGGCAGCGGCGAGCACGGCCTGCTGACCTCTGTGCTCTCCGCGGCACGGCGCATCCCCGATCCGGAGGATCAGGCTCGCTACGTCTGCGGCGAGATCCTGTCCCGTGAGGCCCTGACCACCGGCGAACTGCTGGAGCTGGCGATCCCCCGACGGCTGCTGGGGTAGCCGACGCCGGGCCGGACGCTATCCGGCGGCCGTACCTGTGGTGCTGTCGACCCGCGTGCGGGGCAGGACGAAGTCCAGGATCTCCGGCAGCGTCACCACGCGCGGCAGCAGACTGTCCTCGCCACTGACGCCGACCAGCTGCTCACTGTCCTCACGCATCCTGCGGAATGCCTCATGGACGGCCATGGTGTGCGGCAGTGACAGCAAGGGCCTGCTCAGCGGCAGTGCCGCCGCCGAACGGGACTCCATCAAGGTGTCGCGCACATGCAGGACGCGCACCGAGTCGACGGCAGCACCGGCGCCCTCGGAGAGCAGGATACGCAACTGCCCGGTGGCACGGGCAGCGTCCTGGACCTCGGCCACCGTCGCCGACAACGACAGATGCGGGACCTCCGTTCCCGGCAACTCCCCGAGATGACGTCGCTGCAGGTCCAGGGCACCGGCGATCTGGGCCTGGAACTCCTCCTCCAGTGCGCCCTCCTCCGCCGAATGTTCGACCAGGTGACGCAGGGTGTCGGTGTCGTGGCCACCGGCGGCGGCACGGTCGACCGGCTCCACACCGGACGCACTGACCAGGCGGTTGGCCACCCGGTTCATCCACAACAGGATCGGACGCAGCAGCCACACCATCCCGCGCGCCGGAAGCGCGACCAGACGTGCCGCCCGCTCGGGGAAGGCGATCGCCCAGGATTTCGGGGCCATCTCACCGACGACCAGGTGCAGGAACGTCACGATCAGCAGCGCGACGATGAAGGACACGGTGTAGGCCGCGCCTCCCGGGATGCCCATCGCCTCGAACACCGGCTTCAGCCATGCCGACACCGCCGGTTTCGTCACCGCACCGAGGGCGAAGGTACAGGCGGTGATACCCAGCTGGGCGGCCGCCAACATCACCGTCAGCTCGTGGATGCCACGCAATGCGGCACGGGCGGACGCCTTCTCCGGGGCGATCTCCTCCAACCGGTGACGGCGGGCACCCAACAGGGCGAACTCGATCATCACGAAGAAGGCGCTGGCCACCAGGAGCAGCAGCGTGACCACAATAACGGTCAGGTCATTCATCGTCGGTCACCTCCAGACGAACCAGCAGTTCAGTTGGCACATGGTTGCCGAGTTCGACCACCTCGGCGACGAGCACCCGCCGGCGGTGACGATGCTCGACGACCTCGCGGGGATCGTCCGGCAACTCGACCCGGACAATCTGCCCCACGTCCGGCAGCGCGCCGAGCTCCTCGATGAGGAGACCGGCGAGGGTCTCGTACTCTCCGACCGGCAGCCGGACGTCCAGGACGCGGGCCACCTCGTCGAGGTGCTCATCGCCTGCGATGCGCCACTGGTCGTTATCAGGACCGACACCGGCCTCATGGCTGATGTGGTGTTCTTCGGCATCGTGCTCGTCAGTGAGTTCGCCGACGAGTTCCTCGGCAAGATCCTCGACGGTGACGACACCGGAGACACCGCCGTACTCGTCCACGACACAGGCCAACCGGTTGTCGGACTCACTGAGTTCGACCACGGCATCCGGCAGGGGCATCACCTCGGGGAGCACGACCGGTTCACGGACCAGCTGACCCACCGGGGTTTCCGGGGGCAGGTCCGGGTCGAGGATGTCGTCCAGGTGCAGCACCCCGTAGAGCCGTTCCTCCTCCTCGTGGGTCGTCTCGTCCTCGACATGGCCCATCACCGGATAGCGGGTGTGACCACCGGCCATGCGTTCACGGGCCTCAGCCACCGTGGTGGTCGGGTCCATTTCGCCGAGCTTCGCCCGCGGCACCATGGCGTGCTCCACGGTGTGCTCCGGGAAGTCGAGGATACGGTCGATGAGCATCGACAGGTCCGGAGGAAGATCGCCGGACGCCCTGGAGTCCGCGACGATGCGTCCCAGGTCCTTGCTGTCGGCGGTGGAGTCGACGTCCTCCACCGGAGTGACGCCCACCAGGCGAAGCAGGGCATTGCTGGACCAGTCGAAGAAGGCGATCAGCCAACCGAAGAGGAAGAGGTAGACCTGGGTCGACCGGGCCAGCGCGCGGGCCAGCGGCTCCGGGGCGGCAATGGCGAGGTTCTTCGGGTAGAGCTCCGCGAAGATCATCTGGATCACCGTGGCGACCAGCAGGATCCCCGCCGCGATGGCGGCAGTGGCACCGGCCGCCCCGATCATCTCGGCGAGGGAACCACCGATCATCGGCTCGGCGAGTTCACCGATGAGCAGGCCGGTCACGGTGATGCCGAGCTGCGCACCGGAGAGCATGAAGCTGGTGCGACGGGTGACTGCCAGGGCGCGGCCAGCTGCTTCGTCCCCGTCGGCGGCCAGCGCACGCAGGCGCGACCGGTCCACCGACATATAGGCGAATTCCTGGGCGACGAAGAAGGCGTTCCCCACGATGAGCGCGAAGATGAGGACGATGCCCAGCAGCAACGTCACGAGCGGGCTCACCGGTCACCCCCCGGGTCCGGCGTTCCTGACTGCGTGCGGTCGTGCATCGAATGCTCGTGCATCGAATGTTCGTGCATCAGTTGATGCGGGCGGACGGCGCCGCCCCTGATACTCCGACTAGGCCCATCGTCCATGGTGGACGCTCAACTCCTTGAAGTAGTGAAACTGGATAAGTGATTCGTAGGATACATGAGAACCCGGACACGTTGTCGTCTCGCGTAGCCGCGTAGCCTAGGTTGCCATGAACGATCCCGTGTACCCCGACATCTACCGCGCCGCCGACACCCGCTACACCGGCACCGACGACCAGCCTGCTGTGCCCTACCGGCGCAGCGGCGTCTCCGGGCTGAAGCTGCCGGCGATCACGCTCGGCCTGTGGCACAACTTCGGTTCGGACCGTCCGCTGCAGAACCAGCGGGAGATCCTGCGACACGCCTTCGACCGTGGCGTCAACCACTTCGACCTGGCCAATAACTACGGCCCGGTGCCGGGGGCGGCGGAGGAGAACTTCGGCCGGATCATGGCGTCCGACTTCCGCCCGTACCGCGATGAGATGCTGATCAGCTCGAAGGCCGGCTGGTACATGCAGGACGGCCCCTACGGCTTCGGCGGATCGCGGAAGTACCTCGTGGCCAGCTGCGATGCCTCACTGAGGCGGATGGGGCTGGACTACGTCGACATCTTCTACCACCACCGGCCCGACCCGGAGTGCCCGGTCGAGGAGACCGTCGCCGCCCTCGACCACATCGTGCGTTCCGGCCGGGCCCTCTATGTCGGCATCAGCTCCTACTCCCCCGAGCTCACCCGACAGGCCCAGTCAATCGCGAAGGATCTGGGGACGCCGCTGCTCATCCACCAGCCGAGCTACTCGATGTTCAACCGGTGGATCGAGGACGACCTGCTGGACACCTGCGCTGAGCAGGGCATGGGCGTGATCGCCTTCTCCGCCCTGGCGCAGGGTCTGCTCACCGACCGCTACCTCGACGGTGTGCCGGAGGGTTCCCGGCTGGGGACGCACAAGATGAACTCCGGTTTCCTCTCGGACGAGACCTTGTCCGCCATCCGTGCGCTCAACGACATCGCCGCCGGTCGCGGTCAGACACTGGCGCAGATGGCGATCGCCTGGGTGCTGCGCCGACCGGAGGTCACCAGTGCGTTGATCGGTGCGTCCTCGGTGGAGCAGCTGGATGATTCACTGGACGCACTGAAGAACCTCGACTTCAACGATACCGAACTCGTCGAGATCGACCGGTGGGCCGTGGACCGCGGCATCAACCAGTGGGCCGGCGCCACCGAGTCCACCGAGTAGCCGGAGGAACCCGGCACCGGTGTGCCCTACTTCTCGTCTGCCACGCCGAATGCGGCGACCAGCGCACCGTTGAAGGCTGGGAGGTCATCGGGGGTCCGGGAGGACACCAGGGTGCCGACCTTCGCTCCGTCCCCACCGTCGATGTGGACCTCCTCGTCCACCCAGGATGCCCCGGCGTTCACCAGGTCGGTGCGCAGGGACGGGAAGGAGGTGAGGGTCCGTCCTGCCAGCACGTCGGCGTCGGCGAGGATCCAGGCGCCGTGGCAGATCACGGCGACCGGCTTCCCACTGGTGGCGATGTCCTTGACCAGGGCGACTGCGTCCTGGTCCAGACGGAGCGCGTCCGCGTTCGAGGTGCCACCGGGCAGCACCAGAGCATCGTATCCGGCGGCAGCGGCATTCGCGGTGGCCGTGTCGGCAGCGAGCTCGGTGCCGTTCTTCCCGGTGACCGTCTCACCGCCAGGGGTCACCAGCACAGCGGTGCCACCGGCATCGCGGATGGCGTCACGGGGACTGGTGAGCTCGGAGTCCTCGAATCCGTTGGTGGCGATGATGGCCACGGTCCGGCCGGTGAGGTCTGATGTGTTCGACATGTGTGCGACGTACCTCCTGTGATCGGGTGGAAGTCTGGTGGCTTCCCCTACCTTTCCGAGAGTACGCGTCCAGGTCTGGCCATGCACCGGGCGAGAGGCAGACGTCACCCGCCGAGGACCACGCCCTCACGCCGTGGGTCTGCTCCAACGATGAGTGTTCCGTCGTCCTGCCGCACGATGGCGGAGAGCCCACTGACCTGCCCCTCGGTGGAGACCTCGTGCCCCTTGTCCTCCAGGGACGACACCAGGTTCTCCACATCCTCCGAGGACCCCCCCCGGACCCTTCCCCGTCGTCGCCGATGAGCAGGTGCTCACCACCGATACCGGTCTCCTCCTCGTTGCGCGCACCGAAGTTCGGCATCGAGACGGCCTGCTGCGGGTCGAGGCCCCAGTCGATGACACCGATCAGGGTCTTCAGCACGTACTGCGGGATGACCGCGCCGCCCGGGGAGCCGGCGACCATGTACAGATCGCCGGGCGTCGTCGCGTCACCGTTGTCGGCACCGTTGAACACCATCGTCGGTGCCATCGAGGACCGGGGACGCTTCCCGCCCTCCACACTGTTGGCCACCGGGTTACTGGCCTCGTCCTCCGGATCTTCGGAGAAGTCGGTGAGCTGGTTGTTGAGCATGAACCCGCCCACCATGTGGAAGGAACCGAACGCGGCTTCCACGCTGGTGGTCATCGATGCCGCGTTACCGTCACCGTCGACCACACTGATGTGGCTGGTGCCGTTCTCGGGCTGATCTGCGCCTTGGGCGACAACGGGGGACAGCTCGCCGGGTTCAGCCTCGCCCATGGACGTGTCGGGGTCGATCTCGTCGTAGCGTCCTTCCAGGTAGCCGGGGTCGAGCATCGCGTCCGCGCTCTCACCGTCCGGACCCGGCAGTGGCGCGAACGCCGTGTCAGCGACATAGGCGTCACGGTCGGCGTAGGTGAGTCGTTCCGCTTCACTGATGACGTGGACGGCCTCAGGATCGGGGACGAAGCCGTCGGCACCTGCATCCTCGGGTGCGTACTGTTCCAGGTCGGTGTTCCCGAGAATGCCCAGTGCGCTGGCCACGGTGATCCCGCCGGAGCTGGACGGCCCCATGCCGCACACGGTCTTGTCGCGGTAGGGGGTGCACACCGCGTCGTGGGTCTCCGGGGTGTAGGCCGCGAGGTCCGCGGTGGAGAGCAGACCAGGCGTGGTGCCACCTTCACGGCTGTTCGCCCGTTCGACGATGCTCCGTGCCAGGTCACCGGTGTACAGCGCATCCGCCCCACCCTCTGCGAGGCTGTTCAACGTCGCCGCGTAGTCGGGGTTCTGCAGCGTCTCGCCGGACTGCTTCGCCTCTCCGTCCTCATCCAGGAAGTAGGCCGCCGCGTCCGGGTCCCGGGCGAGGTCCTCCGCCGGTCCCACCAGGTCGCTCCATTCGGTGCTGCCCTGCTGGTCATGGAGTTCGCCGAGTGGGGCGGCGGTTCCGCCGTCGGCGAGAACGTCACAGGCCGCCTTGGTCGACAGCGGGTTCGCGGTGGACACCGAGAAGTCCGTGGTCTTTACCGGGTTCATACCGTCGCGGAAGCCGGTGGTTGCGGTCTCGGGGTTCGCCGCAAGATCCTCTTCCGCTTCTGCCGCACTCTCCTGGTCCTCGTCCGACGGTGACTCTCCTGCAGTCGCCCCCTCGGCCCCGGAGGGCCCGTCCACCGATTCACAGGATTCTGCGGAGAGGACCTCCCCACCATCCTGTGGAGCACCTGTGGCTGCATTTCCTGAGGTGGTGTCGTCCGCGCTGTCGACGGAGTCAAGGGCTCTGGCATGCACCCAGAAAGAGTGCTGCCGAGGCGCCGATGGCGATGATCGCGGCGACGGAGCGCCGACGTGGTGTGTTCAGCATTGAACTCATTCCTCGAAAGTAATGATGACTTTCGAGAAAGTACTCGTGTCGGCGGTGGTCGGCCCGGCATAGCCAAAACCGGCACCGGGCGTGGACGCCCGATGCCGGCGGAGTGGACCGGACGATGCCGGCTGGTTACGTGGGCCTGCCTCAGTCCCGGGAACTGGCCTTTAGAACAGGCCGTTGGGGTTCTGGTCGTAGGACCACAGCAGGTTCTTGGTCTGCTGGTAGTGGTCCAGCATCATCAGGTGGGTCTCGCGACCGATACCGGACTTCTTGTAGCCACCGAAGGCAGCGTGTGCCGGGTAGGAGTGGTAGTTGTTCACCCACACACGACCGGACTGGATGGTGCGACCGGCACGGTAGGCCTTCTGGTTGTCGCGGGACCAGACGCCGGCGCCGAGACCGTACTCGGTGTCGTTGGCGATCTCCATGGCCTCGTCGAAGTCCTTGAAGGTGGTGACCGCCAGCACGGGGCCGAAGATCTCCTCCTGGAAGCAGCGCATGGAGTTGTTGCCCTTCAGGACGGTCGGCTCCACGTACAGGCCGTTCTCCAGGCCGGGCACCTGACGCACGCCGCCACCGATGAGCACCTCTGCGCCCTCCTCGGGGCCGGACTTGAGGTAGCCGGTGATCTTGTCCATCTGCTCCAGGGACGCCTGCGCACCGATCATGGTGGCCGGGTCCAGCGGGTTGCCGGCATTGATCGAGGCGACGCGCTTCACGGCGAGGTCGAGGAACTCGTCGGCGATGTCCTCCTGAATCAGGGCACGCGACGGGCAGGTGCACACCTCACCCTGGTTCAGGGCGAACATGGCGAAGCCCTCGAGGGTCTTCTCCCGGAAGGCGTCGTCCTCATCCATGATGTCGTTGAAGAAGACGTTCGGGGACTTGCCGCCAAGCTCCAGGGTGACCGGAATGAGCTTGTCCGCCACGGACTTGTTGATGATCTTGCCGACCTCGGTGGAACCGGTGAAGGCGATCTTGGCGATGCGGTCGGACGCGGTGAGAGCAGCACCGGCCTCCTCGCCGAGGCCGTTGACGATGTTGAGCACACCCTCGGGCAGGATGTCGGCGATGAGTTCGGCGACGACCAGGATCGAGGCCGGGGTCTGCTCGGCGGGCTTCAGGACGATCGCGTTGCCGGCCGCGAGGGCCGGGCAGATCTTCCACGCCGCCATGAGGATCGGGAAGTTCCAGGGGATGATCTGGCCGACCACGCCGAGGGGCTCGTGGAAGTGGTAGGCGACCGTGTTCTCGTCGATCTGCGACAGGGTGCCCTGCTGGGCACGGAGTGCGCCGGCGTAGTAGCGGAAGTGATCGATGGCCAGCGGGACGTCGGCGGCGAGTGTCTCACGCACGGACTTGCCGTTGTCCCAGGTCTCGGCGACGGCCAGCATCTCGAGGTTCTCCTCGAGACGGTCGGCGATCTTCAGCAGGACACGGGAGCGCTCCTGGACGGAGGTCTTGCCCCAGGCGGGTGCGGCGGCGTGTGCTGCGTCGACAGCCTTCTCGATGTCTGCCGCCTTGGACCGGGCCACCTCGGTGAACACCTTGCCGTCGACCGGGCTGATGTTCTCGAAGTACTGGCCGTCCACGGGCGGGACCCACTGTCCGCCGATGAAGTTCTCGTAGCGGGGCTTGAACGTGATCAGGGAACCTTCGGTACCGGGGGCAGCGTAGGCGTTGCTAGTGGTGGCGGTAGCGGTCATGTTAGTTACTCCATCTGGGCCGGGTACTGTCCGGCCGTCGGGGTCAGCGGTTACCGACCCCCAACCTAGAGGACGCCCGATGTGATGTCCACCACTATTTTTACATACTGTTAGTCACATCACAGAAATCCTCTTACGCCGCAGGTGAGAGGGACCGCTTTCGGCCGAACACCAGGCGATCCAGACTGAACCGTCCTCCGGCAAGCGCCCCCGCCAGTGCCGCCCCCGCGGCGAGTGCCAGAACAAGCTCGTACCCCCCGTCACCGACGAAGATGGTGCCCGCCTCCCGGTGCGCGTACCAGAATGCGCCGGCCATGTCAGCCACCACCAGCAGGGCGACGACCGGAGTGAACAGACCGACGATGAGCAGCGCGCCGCCGACGAGCTCGACGGTGGCGGCGAAGATCGCGGCAGCGGTTGCAGCCGGGACACCCATGCCCTCGAAGCCCTGGGCGGTGGCGTCGATGCCGTTGGTGAAGAATTTCTGCCAACCGTGGGCGAAGAGGATCACTCCCACGGCGACGCGGGAGACGAGGATGACGATGTCGCTGACGACACCAGAGAAGGAGGACGTGCCGGAAGCAGAGGTTGCGCTGCCCATGACGGGACCTTTCATAAGGGGACGCGCAGACAGGTCACGCCTGCGCCAATGACGGAACCCACCCTAGCGTAGATAGGTGACATGTCAAGTATCTGCTAGAGACGCCCCACCCTCACCGCTACCGGCCAGGACACCAGCCGCGGCCGACCGTTGTCGCCCCAGATCCGCACGATGTCCTCGGAGAACGCCTGGAAGAGATCGGAGCGTCCCTCCTGCTCCGCCTTGCGCACCGCCGACCACGTCCCGATGTACCCCAGGAACGCCTCACGGTCGAGGTCGGCGTCGATGCTCAGCTCCGGGGCCCCGACCTCCCCGAAGGGGAAGGGCATCGTCCGGTACCCCTCCTCGACGAACTTGCGCTCCGGGTCCCAGTACTGGCCGATCTCGTCGTAGTAGAAGCGTCCGAACCTTTCCTGGACTTCCTGGTCGGCGATCCGCAGGATCCCGTAGCTGACCAGCGCGATCAGCGCGCCGTCGCGTCCTACCCGGCGCGCCTCGGCGTAGAAGTCCGGCAGCGAGAACCAGTGCGCCGACTGCGCGGCGGTGACCAGGTCCACCGAGCTGTCCTCCAAGGGCAGGTCCTCCGCCCGCGCAACCTGGTAGGTGATGTTCGGGTGCTCGACCGCCGCGGCGACCTGCGACTCGCTCGGATCGACGCCGATGACCCGGTCAAAATGGTTCGCGAGCTGCGACGACAGCTGGCCGGTACCGCAGCCCACGTCCACCGCCAGACCCGTCGACGGCACCAGGTCGGCCAGGAAGGACGACACCTGGGTCGGGTAGCTGGGCCGGTAGGTGGCGTACTCCGCACCGCCGGTGAACCAGTTGCTGGGGACGCTGCTCTGATCGATCATGGTGCCAGCGTACCTGCGTCGGCGGTGCGTCCCGGCTGTGCTCAACCGTCAGTGCTTGAAGTGGACGAACACCCGTCCATGGTTCTTACTGTCCTTCTCCACCCGGTGGTAGCGGGCCTTGACGTCCTTCCGGTCCAGGTAGCGCAGGACCCGCTTCTTCAGCTGCCCGCTCCCCTTCCCCGGGATGATCTCCACGGACTTGGCCTTGGTCCGCTCCGCCTCATCCATGACATCGTTCAGGGCGCGGTCGATGTCCTTGCTCCTGTTGTAGATGTCGTGCAGGTCAAGCTTGAGTTTCATGGGTGTCCTTCTGTGGAGACTTCGACTTCGGCCGCAGTCACCGCCGCGGCCGTGCGCCCCGGTGCCGTCTGGGTACCCCAGTAGAGGTTCGTGTGGGTAATGACCTGCTCCACCGGCGGCGCACCGTACTGCGTCTTGTCGCCGGCAGTGTGCGCATCGGACACCAGGGTCACCTCATCGCGGGCCGACCTTACCAGCCTTTCACCGCCCTGATGTCTAGTGTATACCGACGCGTAGAGGGCCAGGCTCGGTTGAGCCTGTACCGACAGACCAGCACTTCAGTCTGACGCGGCGGGCTCCCTGCTTATTCCTTGACGGTTCCCTACCGACCCATTACCGACTCCGTGAGAGCCGGGGGCTGCAGTGTGGAGAAGCGTAGTCTCGGAGGTATGTCACACCACAAGTTGCAGGAATCCTACGATCACGTCATCGTCGGCGGCGGCGTGGCCGCTGACAAGGCAGCACGCGCCATCAACGAGCGCACGCCCGACGCCAGCGTCCTCATCATCACGCGCGATGCGGAAGGGCCGGTGTTCCGACCGGACCTGACCAAGGGCCTCTGGCTCGACGACTCCACCACCGTCGAGGACATCGCCCTGGGCACCGCGGACGACACCGGCGCCCAGCTGGCCACCGGCACCACCGTGACCTCGATCGACCCGTCCTCCCACACCGTCACCACGGACAGCGGAGACTCAGTAGACACCGTCGCCTACGGCACCCTGCTGCTGGCGACCGGGGCGTCCCCGAAGACGCTGGACGGCACCGGCGGCACTGGCGGCACTGGCGGCACCGGCGATGACCGCGTCGCCTATATCCGCAGCCTCTCCGACTACCGGGCGTTGCGGGACAAGGTCACCTCCGGCACCCGCGTCGCGGTGGTCGGCGGCGGCTACATCGGTTCCGAGGCCGCGGTGGCGCTCAACGCCGTCGGCGCCACCGTCGACCTCTACACGCCCGACGACCGGGTGCTGGGGCACATGTTCCCGGCCTCCATCACCGACCACCTCGAGGAGGTCTACGCCGCCAAGGGCGTAACCGTGCACCACGGGTTCCTCCTCGACAACATCGACACCAGCGGTGACGCGCTCTCCCTCATTCCTTCCGAGGGCGACGCCGTGACCGCCGACGTGGCGGTCATCGGCGTCGGCTCGGTTCTGGAGACCGGGCTCGCGCAGGACGCCGGCCTCGCCCTGGAGGACGGCGGGGTCGCCGTCGACGTCTCCCTGAGCACCAGCGCGGACGACGTCTACGCCGCCGGTGACATCGCCGTGTTCACCGATCCGCTGCTGGGACGCCGCCATGTCGAGCACGTCGACAACGCCGAACAGTCCGGCACGGTCGCGGGTACGAACATGGCCGGTGGTGCGGAGTCCTACGAGTACACCCCGCTCTTCTTCTCCGACATCTTCGACGACGGATACGAGGCGGTCGGCACGCTGAGCACCGAGCTGGACGTGGTCGAGGACTGGAACGACGACCGGACCGCCGCCGTCGTCTACTACCTCGACAACGGTGTGGTGCAGGGTGTCCTGCTGTGGAACACCTGGGACAGTGTCCCCGCGGCACGCAAGATCATCTCCGCGTCGAAGGACGGGGCGCTCAGCGACGACGAGCTCGCGGGTTCCATCCCCGTCGGCGACGGGGAGTAGGACGGTCCATTTTCGCCACCGGTGACTACTTCACCGGCAGCTCGGGCAGTGCGGTGTCGTACAACCATGCCTGCCAGATGTCGTCGAGCGGTTCGGGGCTCACCGAGTCGGCGAATGCGGTGAACTCCTCGGTGGTCGCCAGGCTGTGCTTCCGGCTGTCCGCCCAGGTACGCAGCAGGTCCCGGAAGACCTCCTCGCCGAGGGTGCGCCGGAGCGTCTCGAGCAGCAGGGCACCCCGCTTGTAGACACGGTCGTCGAACATGTCGATGGCGCCGGGGTCGACGAGCCGCAGGTCCTGAGGCAGGTCCGAGAGCCGCTCGTGGTGGAACTCGGCGCACTCGGCGATCGACGGACCGTCCGACTCCTGGGACCACACCCACTCGGAGAAGCAGGCGAAGCCCTCGTTGAGCCAGATGTCCTCCCACCGCGAGAGGCCGACGCTGTTGCCGAACCACTGGTGGGCAAGCTCGTGGGCGATCAGGCGCTGCTCCGACTCCTCGCAGTGGTTCAGTCCGAAGGACGCCAGGCCCTGAGCCTCGAGGGGGATCTCCAGCTCCTCGTCGACGACGACGATCGTCAGGTCGTCCTGCGGGTAGTCGCCGAACCAGTCCTCGAAGACCGCCACCATGTCCGGCACCGGCGAGAACGCCTCGCGCACGACACCGGAATGGGCCGGTGGGGCGACGAGCCTGGCGGAATGGGCACCGCGCGGGGCGCGGCCGGTGACGGCGCGGGCCCCGGCGCGCACCGCACCGCCCACGACGTCCCCCACCGTCGTGTAGCCGAAAGCGTACTCCTGGTACTCCCCCACGTGCACGGCGAGCAGGTACGTCGCGGTCGGGACGCGGCTCTCGAAGTGCCAGGCCTTCTTGCGTCCGGCCGACGTCACGCGCCCCGGCAGACCGGTGACGGCGACGAAGAACTCCGGGTCGCAGGCGAACTCGATCTCGTAGGTGCCGCGGTCGTCGACGCGGTCGTTGCAGGGGAACCACGTGGGTGCACCGCACGGCTGCGAGGCGACGAGCGCGCCGTTGGTGAGCTCCTCCCAGCCGACCTCGCCCCAGTGGGACGGTCGCGGCGCAGGCTTGCCGGCGTAGTCGATGGCGACGGTCAGCGAGGTCCCCGGCTGCAGGGCGGAGTTGAAGCGCACGCGCAGCGCATGCTTCTCCCGCTTCAGCTGCTTGTGCACCTTCCCGTCGACGCGCACCTTGCCTGCGCTGAGCCCGACGAGGTCGAAGCGCAGGTCCTTGGTCTCCTCGAGCACCCGGACGTCAAGCTCGGCGCGTCCTTCCAGGCGGTTGGTACGCGGGGTGTAGTCGATCGCGAGCCGGGTGTGCGCGACGGAGAATCGCGCGTCGCCGGAGTCCGGGAGATACGGGTGCGGAGTGGAGGTCGTGGGCATTTGCACAATCCTATTTCGTCGACTGGTAGGCGCGCACCTTCACGGCCTTCCAGGGGCCGATCGGGTTGCCGCTCCACCGGGAACCTACGGGGACGCTCTCCCCGCGCATCACGAGCGAGGCCGGGCCGACGGTGGCGTGTGCACCGATCGACGCGGCGGGCAGGATCACACTGTGCGGGCCGAGCGTGGCACCCTCCTCCAGTTCGACACGGTCCATGCTCATGATGCGGTCGTGGAAGAGGTGGGTCTGCACGACGCAGCCACGGTTGACCGTAGAGCCGTCGCCGAGGGTAACCAGGTCTGGTTCGGGAAGCCAGTAGGAGTCACACCACACGCCCTTGCCGATGTTGGCGCCGAGGGAACGCAGCCAGACGGCCATCGCGGGCGTGCCGACGGCGGCCCGGGCGAACCAGGGTGCGGCAAGCATCTCGGTGAAGGTGTCGCTGACCTCGGTGCGCCACACGAAGCTCGACCACAGCGGCTTCTCCCCGGCCCGGATCGGCCCGACGATCGCCCACTTCGCCAGGGTCGTGATCCCCGCGGCGGCAGCACCGGCGGCGAGCATCACGATGCCCGAGAGCAACAGCGTCCACCAGGGGCCCACCGCGGACCAGAGCCATGCGAAGACGCAGAGCACCACGACGCCGAGCAGGCAGGAGACGAGCACCGGTACGAAGCGGCACAGTTCCCACAGGGTGCGCGCGATCTTCAGCCCGGTGCCGGGGTTGTAGGTTCGCTCGTCGTCGCCGGACTGTGCTGCGCGGCGAAGGCGGGTGGGCGGCGAGCCGAGCCAGGACGAACCCGACTTCGACTTGTTCGGGGCCACCGACAGGACGGCCACCAGCGAGCGCTTCGCTACCTTGTGCCCGGGACCGGCCATACCGGAGTTGCCGAGGAAAGCCCGCTTGCCGATGCGCACGGGTGCGATCCGCAGCCAGCCGCGGTGCAGTTCATAGGACGCCACCATCGTGTCGTCGGCGAGGAAGGCTCCCTCGTCGATGCGCGTCATCTTCGGCAGCAGCAGGACGGTCGAGGCCTCGACATTCGGCCCGACCCGGGCACCCAGCATGCGCAGCCACACCGGGGTGAACAGGCTGGAGTAGATCGGGAAGAGGAAGCTGCGGGCGGCGTCGAGCAGTCGCTCCGTGGTCCACACCTGCCAGCCGATGCGGCTGTACACCGGGAACGTCCCCTCCGTCACACCGATCGAGCACAGGCGCACGAGGCCCAGGACCAGGCCGGCGTAGACCAGGCCGACGACGATTACCGCCGGCACCAGCCAGACCAACGAACCGAGCAGTGCCTGCCAGGGTGAGTCGGCGCCGGAGACACCGATCGCGAGAACCGCACCTCCCGCCGCGAAGGCCAGGAAGGGCTGAAGGGCCAGCCCGACCGAGGAGACGCCGTAGGCGACCTTCCAGGCCTGCGACTGCTTCGCCTTCTTCTCCGGCCACTTGCCTGCGGCACCCTTTGCACCGCCGACGCGCACGGCGGGCGATCCGCCCCAGCGCTGGCCCGGTTTCACCCGTCCGAACACGGCGGAGCCGGGGGCGATCTCCGCCCCGTCGTCGATACGGGTGCCGGGTGCCAGGGTCGACCGTGCACCGACGGTGACATTGCGTCCGATGCGCACCGGGCCGACGCGCAGCAGGTCACCGTCGATCCAGTACCCGCTGAGGTCGGTCTCGGGCTCGATCGCCGAGTTCTTGCCGATCTCCAGCATCCCGGTGATCGGCGGCAGGGCGTGCAGGGACACGTCCTTCTCGACCTTCGCGCCGAGCATGCGGGCGTACACCGTGATCCACGGTGCGCCGGCGAGACCGACGGCGTCGATCTGGGCGGCGAACTGCTCGGCGAGCCAGAGGCGCATATGCGTCGCTCCTCCGCGCGGGTAGTCGCCCGGGCTGAGATTCCCCAGCAGCAGTCGGGCGGCGAGTGCGGCGATGCCCATGCGTCCGAACGGTGTCGCGACGACGATGATCATGAGGATCAGCAGCCACCAGGGCACACTCGGCATGACGCTGAAGGCGTCGGCGTCGATCGTGGTAAGAATCGTGCCAGCGGTGAGGAGGTAGACGAGCCACCGCACGCCGCTCACGATGAACAGCGGGACACCGGCGAGCGTCTGCAGCCACTGGGTGCGGCGCGGCGTCGGGACGGGGCGGCGGTAACTGTCCGGGGTGGTCTGCTCGTCGGTCGCGGCGATCGCCTTCGCCATCGCGGCCAGGCGGGGAACGTCGTAGACGTCGGCGACGGAGAACTCCGGCACCCTGGCGCGGATACGGCTGACGAGCTGGGCCGCGGCGAGGGACCCTCCGCCGAGGTCGAAGAAGTCGGCGTCGGTGCCTGGGACGGGCATGCCGAGGACGGCCTCCCACTGGTCCGCCAGCCACTGCTCGGCCTCGGTGCGGGGTGCGTCGCCGTCGCCGGAGCCGTCCTGACCTGCGCCGCCGCCGGTCGCCGAGGGTGGCAGCGGCCACGGCAAGGCCGCCCGGTCCACCTTGCCGGAGGTCCTGGTGGGCAGTTTCTCGACGACGGCGAGCAGCGGCATCACGCCGGCGGCGAGGCGGGAGGCGAGGTACTCGCGGGCCGCGGCGCGGTCGAGTTCCTGGCCGCCCTCGCTGCCCTCGACGACGAGGTAGCCGACGAGCAGCGGCACGCCGGCCTCACTCTTGCGGACGGCGGCGGCCGCGGCGGTCACCCCGGGCAGGTCCTGCAGCGCATTCTCCACCTCGCCGAGTTCCACGCGGCGTCCGCCGACCTTCACCTGGTCGTCGGCGCGGCCGACGAAGATCAGGCCGTCCTCCTCGTAGCGCACGAGGTCGCCGGAGCGGTAGGCGCGCTCCCAGCCGAGGGAGGGCATCGGTGCGTACTTCTCCGCGTCCTTCGCGGGGTCGAGGTAGCGGGCCAGGCCGACGCCGCCGATGATGAGTTCACCCTGCTCACCCGGTGCGACCCGGTTGCCCTCGGCGTCGACGACGGCGAGGTCCCAGCCGTCGAGGGGCAGACCGATGCTGACCGGCCCCTTCCCGTCGAGCTGGCAACCGCAGGCGACGACGGTCGCCTCGGTCGGGCCGTAGGTGTTCCAGACCTCGCGCCCCTCCTCCGCCAGGCGTGCGGCGAGTTCGGGCGGGCAGGCCTCGCCGCCGAAGATGAGCAACCGGACGTTCTCGATGGCCTCCGCCGGCCACATCGCGGCCAGTGTCGGCACCGTCGAGACGGCGGTGATGTCCTGGCGGACGAGCCAGCCGGCGAGGTCCTCGCCGCTGCGCACCAGTGCGCGGGGTGCCGGGACCAGGCAGGCGCCGTGCCGCCATGCCAGCCACATCTCCTCGCAGGAGGCGTCGAAGGCGACGGAGAGTCCGGCGAGCACGCGGTCGCCGGGGCCGAGCGGTTCGTCCTGCAGGAAGAGGTTCGCCTCCGCGTCGACGAAGGCCGCGGAGGAGCGGTGCGTCACCGCGACCCCCTTCGGCACGCCGGTGGAACCGGAGGTGAAGATGATCCAGGAGTCGTCGTCCGGGGTCGGGTCGCCGGTGTCCGTGGCAGAGTCGCGCCCCTTCCCCTCCCCACGCGGCTCGTAGCCGTTGTTGCCGACGATGCCGACGGCGTGTGCCTCACCGAAGACCAGGCGGGCGCGTTCCTCGGTGTCGTCGACGTCGACCGGGACATAGGCTGCCCGGGCGAGCATCACCCCGAGGATCGCGATGTAGAGCTCCTTGGACCCGGAGTCGACGCGGATCCCGACCTTGTCCCCCGGCCTCACACCCGCCGCACGCAACTCGGCCGCCTGTGCCTCGACGGCGTCGAGCAGTTCGGTGTAGCTCAGCACCCCCGAACCGGCGTCGATGGCGGCTGCTTCGGGATGTGCCTCAGCCGTCGCCCGGAGAATGTCGATGAGGGTCCGGGGCGGCGCCGCGATACCTCCGCGGGTGAGGGGAGATTGAGAGTTGTCGTTCTGTTGCACAAATTCAGTCAAACACACGAAGGTGAACAACTCGTGATGAGGTCCGCTACAAACCCAATCGTTTGTTGCGCCAACGATTGCGGAGCCAACGATCGTGGGATGCCACGACGACCGCGCCCGGATAGGACGGGATCGCCTGCTCCAGAGCGGTGACCAGGGACAACGACAGATGGTTGTCCGGCTCGTCCAACAGCAGCACCTCCGGCGGGTCGGCCAGCAGCACCGCCAGCTCCACACGACGCTGCTGTCCCAGGCTCAGCTCCTCCAGTGGGCGCGTCTCGTCGCGCGGGTGGATCAGCCCGAAGGTCGACAGCGGAACCTCATCGGCGAGTTCGTCACCGACCAGGTCCCGGTAGGTGCGCTCCACGGTGCGGTCGGCACCACGGTCGTGCGGGTCAGGCAGGGAGACGTCCTGCGTGAGGTGCCCGACGGACACCGACGCGGTCGACACCGAGCCCTCGTCCGGTGCGAGCGTGCCGGCGAGTACCGACAGCAGCGTCGACTTCCCGGATCCGTTCGCACCGGTGACCAACAACTTCTCCGAACCGTTGACGCTCACCGAAGTCGCCGGAAGGCGACCGTCGACCGCCACCGACGAGGCGACGAGGACGGGCCCCTCGACGGGGTCGCCGGTGCGTCCTGCCCGGGACGACGCGGTGAGCCCGGCGAAGGTCAGCTCCTTCGGGGGCTTCCTGACCTGCTCCTCCTCGAGCTTCTCCAACCGGGAACGCGAGTCGTTCACCCGGCGGGAGACGACCTTGGCGTTGCGGTCGGCGTAGAACTTCGCCGCCATCTTGCCCTCGGTCCGCGGCGCGGCACCGACATGGCCGACGGTGTGGTTGTCGCGCACCCCGGCGCGCAGCCGCTTCAGCTCCGCCTGCTCGTCGCGGTACTGCCGCTCCCAGCGTTCGCGGACGTCCTCGCGGGCGGCGAGGTAGTCGGTGTAGTTGCCGGTGTAGCGGGTCAGCCCGCCCTCCTCGCCGACCATGGTCGGGGCGGGGTCCAGGTCGACGATGCCGGACGCTGCGGTGTCCAGGAAGGCACGGTCGTGGCTGGCGAAGAGCACCGGCCCCTTCCAGGCGTTCAGGACACTGACCAGGTAGTCCGTGGCGTGGTCGTCGAGGTGGTTGGTGGGCTCGTCGAGCAGCAGGACGTCCGGACGGTTCAGCAGCAGCCACGCCAGCGACAACCGGGCGCGCTGCCCGCCGGAGAGCGCACCGGTGGGACGGTCGGTCGGGATGTGTGACAGCCCCAGCCCGGCGAGCGTGGCCGAGATCCGGGAGTCGGTCTCCCAGATGTCGAGCCGTTCGGCCAGGTCGATGGCCTGGGTGTACGCCTGCTCGTCATAGGGGTCGGCCGCGGCCTCGAGGTCACGGGCGACCTGTCGTTCGGCGGCGACGGCGGACTCCAGGGCCTGGCCGATGGTGTCCTCCGCCTTGAACGGCACCTGCTGGTGCAGCAGTCCGACCCGGGCAGGGTGGGACGGGGTGCCGACCTCGATGGCCCCGACGGTGGTCGCCCCGCTCGGCAGCGTGCCGTGGATGGCGTGCAGCAGCGTGGACTTCCCGGAGCCGTTCTCGCCGATGAGACCGAGGCGCTGCCCGGGTGCGACGGTGACGCTGAGGTTGGTGAGGATCGGTGTCCCGGCGATCTGGACGGACAGGCCGTCGACCTTCAGCGGTGCCTCCGGGTTGGGGGTGGAACCGGATGCGGAGACAGAAAAAGAAGTAGACATGAGCGACTCCCGAAAGATGGGGGTGGATGTCCCGCCGGGCGACACGCCTCGGGCGCAGGACGATTCTCATGTCTACTTCCGCATGGCCCTGACCCTACGCCAGATGTCAGCGAGGGTCCACCGGGTACCAGAGTTCGCAGGTCGCGGTGGTGAAGTCCTCGTTGTGCTCCAGCGTGGAGACCAGGGACGGACCGGGGCGCAGCTGCCACGGGTTGGACGGGAACCAGTCGGTCGCCGTCGCCGCCCACATGGTCTGCAGCGTCTCCGGGAAGGCGCCGGACGAGCGGAACACCGCCCAGTCCCCTTCCGGGACCCCGATGGTGTCGAGCGTGTAGCCGAGGTCGGCGATGAGGTCGGACGGGACGTCCTTCTCCTCGCCGTCCCCGTTGGCGACGGCGACGCCGTGCATGTAGACCAGCTCCGTGCCTTCCGCGGCATCCTGGGTGATCTCGTTGCTCACGGCGAGCAGGCCGCTCGGACCGTCCTCGTTGGTGTTGCCGATCTCGTGGAGGCGACCGTGAATCTCCGTCGGCAGGCCGTCGGTGAACTCGGCGATGTGCGGGTTGACCCCTTCGTGGATCAGCGGCACGCGGACGGACGGGCCGACGATGCGCAGGGCCGGGCGGTGGACGATTCGTGCATCCATGGGTGTGCTCCCTTCTACTGTCAGGCGGAACCTGAGTTGCGGTTGTGAACGAAGGGGGCCACCGGCACTCCTGGCCTGCGTCGGCGAGATGCCGTGGACGGCACGGAAGGCGCGTCCGAACGCCTCGGCCGAGCCGTAGCCGTAGCGCACGGCGACGGTGAGGACGTCCTCGCCGCCGAGGATGTCACCTGCGGCGACGGTCATGCGGCGCCGGCGGATGTACTCCGACAGCGGCATCCCGGCCACCGAGGAGAACATGCGGCGCACGTGGTACTCGGTGACGCCCATCGAGCGGGCGGACGCGGCGATGTCTATGCCGCCGCCGGATCCGGAATCGAGGTTCTCCTCGATGTGCTCGATGAGCTTGTTCAGGCCGTTGATCATGGGTGGTTGCCTCCTTCACGACTCATGGTTCCGCAGGCGGGGAGGCGCACGCCCGACTTTTCCGGACCGGTTCGGTCAGGTGCGGCGGGGAGTTCTCAGACCGGGCGATCCACCAGGGAACTAAGCGTTACGGATTGGCCCGATCGTTGGCAACGCTCTCCCGAATCCGTAACGCTTCCCGCCCCTACCGGAACCGCCGGTGTCATGCCTCGGCGAGGTCCCCGTCCGCCGGGGTTTCCAGCAGGCGGGACGCGGGGTCCACCGTATCGTCGGTCCAGAGGAAGAGGCGCACACGACGGTCGGCGCGCTGCTGCCACTCACCGGCGTCGATGCCACCGCACTTGGTCGCCACCCGGTGGACCCGTGCGTTGGAGGCCGAGGGCTCGATGAGCACCAGGTGACACTCCGGGTCGGCATCCAGCAGGCTACGGGCCATGTCGCCGAACAACGGGCCGAAGACGCCGCGTCCGGTGAGCTCCTCGACCCCGACGGCGACGTGAACGCCCAGGTCGTGGGGCTCGGAGTGGTAGACGTGCCCGATCTCGTCACGCAGCGGCCGGTAGATCTCCATGTAGCCGACGTCCTCGCCGTCGTAGTTCATGATCAGCGGCAGCGAGTAGGTGGTGGACAGCTTCGCGCGCCAGTCCGCGGCCCACTTCTCGGCCGACCAGTCCTGCTCCCAGGTCTCCACCAGGTGCGGACGCGACATCCAGTCGGTGATCTTCTCCACGTCCCCGGACTCCGGCGAGGGGTCGGCGATGCGCAGCTTCAGACCGATCTGGTCCTCGCCGACGGCCTCGCGCACCTGGTAGGCCTCCGGAATCGGCGGCGGGGTGGGCAGCAGGACGTCCTGCGGGAGGTCGGTCCGCAGCCGGTGCAGGACGCTCAGGTCAACGGTGTCGGAGTTCTGGATGTCGTGGGTCACAGTTCGTCGTCCTCTTTCCCGAAGTCCGCAGGTCGCGGCTTCATATCTGCTTCTTAAGGAATCCTATCCTTTGGGTATTGCGCATTGGACAGGGTAGCCTGCCCACTACAACTCGTGGACACGATCCCCGACATAATCCCAGGAGTACTCCTCACGTGCACCTCCCTACCCCTCACGACCACTCTCACGGTGACTCTCCAGATCACTCTCCCTACCTGGTCATCCTCGGCGCCGGGCCGAAGGCCGTGGCCGTCCAGGCCAAGGCCCACGCCCTGCGTCAGCTCGGCCTGCCTGCCCCGCAGATCACCGTCGTCGACCACCAGGGCACCGGTGGCAACTGGCGCGCCGGTGGCGGCTGGACCGACGGACGCCACCGGCTGGGCACCTCCCCCACCAAGGACCTCGGTTTCCCCTACCGCACCCGCATCGCCGGTGAGCTGAATACCGCCGTCGACCGGGAGCTCCTGGCGTCCGGCTGGACGAGCTTCCTCATCGACACCGGCCGCTACGCCTGGTGGGTCGACCACGGCCACCCGCACCCGCGCCACTACCTGTGGGCCGAGTACCTGCGGTGGGCCGCCGGGCGCACCGGCATGAACCTGGTCACCGCGCAGGTCACCCGCATCGGACTGCGGGAGGATACCGCGAATGACACGACCCGCACCGGCTGGTCCCTCTCGGTCGACCGTCCGGACGGTTCCTCCGGACAGCTCGAGGCCGACGCCCTCATGCTCACCGGCCCGGGACGCTCCGACCGACGCATCGCGCCGCTACCGAACGTGTACTCCGTGGCCGGCTTCTGGCAGGACGTCTCCGCCGGCACCCTGCCCACCGCCTCGCGCGTGGCGGTGATCGGCGGTGGCGAGACCTCGGCCAGCGTCGTCGAGGAGCTCACCCACCATGACGTGGTCGACATCGCGGTGATCTCCCCGCTGCCGACGATCTTCACCCGCGCCGAGGGCCCCTTCGAGAACGAGCTCTACACCGACCCGACCACCTGGACGGACCTGGACGAGGCAGCCCGACGGGACGTCATCGCCCGCTGTGACCGGGGCGTGTTCTCCGCCGACGTACAGGCCCGGCTCACCGGCGAGGACCGGATCAGCCACATCCGCGGCCGGGCGTCCACCGTCCGCCGCAACAGCACCGGCACCGTCGGCAGTATCGACACCGCCGGCATCGAGGTCACCACCGACACCGGACGCACCGAGTGCTTCGACATGGTCGTCGACGCCCGCGGCAACTCCCCGCTGTGGTTCACCCGCATGATGGACGACCGCACGGTCGCCCGCATGGTCGCCGCCTGCTCAGGTGCGGTGACACCGTCTGCGGCGGAGTCCGGCATCGGCGCCGGTCTGGCCCTGGAGAACATGGACCCGCCGCTGCTCCTGCCCACCCTCTCCGGCTTCCGCCAGGGCCCGGGCCTGGCGAACCTCAGCTGCCTGGGCGAACTCTCCGACCGCATCCTCGCGGGTCTCGGCGCCGGCGACGGCACCGACCCGGAGTCCCTGCGCCACCGCGCCTCCTCCGTCGAAAGGATCCTCCTGTGACCGCTCCCTCCGTGACCGACGCTGCGTCCGGAACCAGCTTCACCGGACGCCCGGGCGACCTGCGCTTCGGCCCCGCCACCCCGGTCACCCCGCCCACCGTCGACGAGCAGCTGCGCCAGGCCGCGGCGTCCCACCCGGACGCCCCCGCCGTCGTCGGTGACGGCGGCACCGTGACCTACGCAGAGCTGGACCGTCGGGCCTCCGTGATGGCCCGCCACCTGCGGTCCGTCGGTGTCGGCACCGGCGACCGTGTGGTCGTGCTGGCCAACCGCTGCGGCTGGCTGCCGGTGGTCGCCACCGGCATCATCCGGGCCGGTGCGGTCTACGTCCCGGTCGATGCGTCCTACCCGGCCGAACGCGTCGCCTTCATCCTCGGCGACTGCGCGCCGGCCGCGGCGATCGCCGTCGGTGGGGCGTCGCTGCCCGCCGACGTCGCCGCGTCCGGCATCCCGGTGGAGACCATCACCGACGACTCCCCGCTGGGCGTGAAGATCCTCGGCGGTGAGGACACCAGCCAGGACGCCGCGACCCCGGCGTTCACCGCCGAGGAGCAGTCGCGGCCGACCGAGCCGTCCGACGCCTGCTACCTGATCTACACCTCCGGCACGACCGGCACCCCGAAGGGCGCGCTGAACTCGCACCTCGGTGTGGCCGCGCACTTCCAGTGGATGGGCCGAATGCTCGGTGAGGACGCAGGCGAGACCCAGCCGGTCCGGATGCTGCAGAAGGCGCCGGTGAGCTTCGACGTCGGCGTGGCCGAACTGCTCGCCCCGCTGGCAACCGGCGGCGCGGTCGTCGTGCCGTCGCCGGAATGGTGGCCGGGCGACGTCGACACCCTCGTCGACATGATCGGACGCCACGACGTCACCGTCCTGTCGATGGTGCCCTCGCTGATGCGGGTGCTCTTCGACGTCCTCGACGACTTCGGTACGCCGCTGAGCGAGTTGGGCAACATCCGGCACCTGATCCTCGGTGGCGAGGCCGTGCCCGGTGACGTGGTGCGCCGGGCCCGAGACGGCATCGGCTGCCGGGTCCACGGTCTCTACGGTCCGACCGAGACCGCGATGGACGTGACCTGGGTGGAGTACACCGATGAGCTGGTCGCGGCGGAGGACTTCGACGACCACGTGAGCCTGCTGGGCCTGCCGGAGGACAACGTGGGTGCGTACGTGTTCAGCGAGGCTGATGACGATGCAGACGGACTCGGCATCGAGGTCGACCCCTCCGGTGACGCCTGGGACACCCCCGGTGAGCTGTGCATCTCCGGGGCGCAGGTCGGTAACGGCTACTTCGGACGCCCGGAACTGACCGACGAGGTCTTCGTGGAGTCCCCCTGCCCCGAGGTCGACGGCGGCCGGATGTACCGCACCGGTGACATCGTGGCCTGGACCGAGGTCGGTGGCCAGCGGATGCTGCGGTTCCTGGGCCGCATCGGCGACCAGGTGAAGATCCGCGGCAACCGGGTCGAGCTCGGCGAGGTCGAGGTGCGGCTCAGCGGTCTGGACGGTGTGCGTCAGGCCGCCGCGGTGGCCGTCGAGGAGCACGGCGCGACGCGCCTCGTGGCCTTCGTCGTCGCCGAGGACGCCGAGAACGCCGCAGCGTCCGACGCTTCCGCCTTCACCGCCGGGCTGGCCACGGCACTCGCGGAGTCCGTGCCGGAGTACATGGTCCCCTCCACGATCACCATGCTGGACGCCCTGCCGGTCAGCCCGAACGGCAAGCTCGACCGCAAGGCGCTGAAGGCGATGTAGAAGTCAGGACGCTGGGTCAGGACGCGAGGTCGGCCAGCAGTTCGCGCCATGCGGACAACGAGCTGTCCTCGGCCAGGTCGGCGAAGTCGGCCTGGAAGCCCTCGGCGCGCACCAACGAGACGATCTCGACGAGACGCACGGAGTCCAGACCCTGGTCCATGAGCTCCTCGTCCTCGTCGAGGGAGGCGATGTCGGTGTCGAGCAACTCGGCGACGCGGGCCTTGACCTTCTCGATCAGCTCGTCAACATTCTGGCTGGTGTCTGCGCTGGTATCCGCTGATGTCGCCATTGAATCTCTCTTTTCCGTGAGGGGTGTGCAGGTGAAGGTCCCGGTCCGGTTCGGCCCGAGCACGGCGCAGACTGTACCACCCGCAGCACGAATGAAGTAAGCCTCTCCAATCTCCCCCGCTCTTCCCCGCTTTCCCCTGAGAAGAAAGGACGTACTCGTGACCGACAGCACGGGGTCCCCCACCCTCCTGCCGTTGACGGCAGCTCAGCAGGGCATCTGGAACGCCCAGAAACTGGACCCGACCTCCCCCTACTACGTCGTCGGGGAGGTCCTCGAGCTCGGACGGGTCGACACCTGCCTGCTGGCCCAGGCGGTCGCCCTGACCGTCGACGAGTCGGAGACGCTGCGACTGCGTTTCCTGGAGGACGCCGATGGCGCCGACGGCCCGCGCCAGTACGTCGACCACTCCCCCGCCGAGTTCCCGGAGATCCGCGACATCTCCGGCGCCCCGGATCCTGAACTGCTGGCCACCGCGATCATCGACGCGGAGAAGGTCGAGTGCGGGAGCGCCTGGTGCGGGATGACCTCCCCAGATGCCGGCCCGTCCAACCCGCTGCACCGCTTCCTGATCCTGGACCTCGGCGACGCGGTCTGGTGTGTACAGCTGTACCACCACATCATCGTCGACGGGTACAGCGCCGCACTGCTCACCCGCCGAACCGCCGCCCACTACACCGAGCTGGCCGGCGGCCGGAAGGCTCGTCCCGCGAAGTTCGCGACCATGGCCGAGATCGTGGCGTCCGACCTGGAGTACCGCGACAGCGACGTCTACGGCGAGGACCGCGACTTCTGGCGCGACCACCTCACCCCGGCCCCTGACACCACCGGACGCGAGGACCTGGTCCACGGTGCCGGAACCCCGAGCATCACCACCTCGCTGCGACTGGACCGCGAGGAGATGGCCGAGCTGCGTACCCGGGCGGAGTCCCACGGCCTGGTGTGGTCGGACATGGTGCTCGGCGCCTACGGTGCCTGGCTGCGCAAGCTCGGAGTCGCCGGGGAGAACCCGGCTGAGGCACTGATCGCGATGCCGATGATGGCTCGCACCACCGGCCCGCTGCGTCGCACCCCGGCGATGCAGGTCAACATGGTTCCGGTGCGTTTCCCCCTCGACGCCGGCGCCACCGTCCCCGAGATCGCCGATGCGGCGCACACCGCCCTCGAGCAGGTCAGGACGCACCAGCGTTACCCCGGCAGCGACCTGGTCCGTGACCTCTCCCGCGACCCCGAGGTGGGGCTCAACGGTCCGGCCGTGCTGCACGGCATCGGGGTGAACCTGAAGACCTTCGACTTCTCCCTCGACTTCCACGGCACTTCCGGGGTGCTGCGCAACATCGCCGGTGGCCCGCCAGAGGACCTTGTCCTGGTGGTCACCCCGACCACGGGGGGTGCCGGCGAGGCCGTCGACCTGGCTTTCGAGACCGACCCCACCAGCGTGGACGCCGCGACCGCCACCCAGCGGCTCGAGGACATCCGGGCATTGCTCTTCGCAGAGGGCCCTGTCTCGCAGATCCGTCTGCGTGACGAGACCACCCTGGCCAGCTGGGCCGACGAGCGTGCCGGGTCCCCGTTGCCGGACGCCGCGTCCACCCTGGACGAGCTGATCGACTCGATGACCGGCACCGTCGCCGACGACTCGACCACCCTGAGCTCCGAGGAGTTCTCTCGACGGGTCACGGAGGGTGCCGCACGGATCGCCGAGTCCTGCCAGGAGAACGGCGTCATCGCCCTTGACCTGCCCAAGGGTGTGGACCTGGCCGCTGCGGTGCTGGCCACCTGGCGTGCACACCGCGCCTTCGTGGTACTCGACCGGGAGCACCCGGAGGCCCGACGCCAGCACATCCTCGCCGACTCCGGCGCGGTCGCCGTGCTCACCGAGGACGGGATCACCGCGACCGGCGCGTCTACCGCTGCCGTGTCGAAACCGCAGCGTCCCGACGCTGACCTGGCCTACCTGCTCTACACCTCCGGCACAACAGGCACGCCGAAGGGCGTGGAGGTCACCCGCACCGGCGTGGAGGCGCTGCTCGCCGGGCACTTCCAGGAGCTCTACCCCTCGGCGTCCTTGTCGGCTGCGGCCGCGGCAGTGCCACCTGGGCACGCCCCGCTGCATGTCGCACACACCGCGTCCTTCTCCTTCGATGCCGCGATCGACCAGTTGGCCTGGGTCTTCACCGGCGCGACGGTGCACCTGTACTCCCATGGGACCGTCGGTGACCCGGAGCAGATGCGCAGCGCACTGCTGCGCGACCGCGTGGACGTCCTGGACGCCACCCCGTCATTGGCCGGCGCGTTGATCGACTCCGGGGCGCTCGACGCCACGGAGGTCTCGACCCTGATCCTCGGTGGCGAGTCCGTGCCGCAGTCACTGTGGGACCGCCTGGCCGCCAGCGATCGGGTGGACGCGTGGAACGTCTACGGGCCGACCGAGGCCACTGTCGACGCTCTCGCCGCCCGCATCGTTCCTGGTCCGGTGACGATCGGACGCGCGGTTCCGGGCATGACCGCCGAGATCCTCGACGTCGACGGCGAGGTCGTTCCGCCCAACGAGATCGGTGAGCTGGTGTTGTCCGGCCCGCAGGTCGCGCTGGGCTACCGGGGACGTCCGGACGCTACGGCGTTCGAAACCGTTGAGAACGGGGACGGCTCCCGGCGTCGCTACCGCACCGGTGACCGCGTGCGCTGGCGTGCCGACGTCGCCGCCACCGAATTCCTGGGACGCGCCGACGACCAGCTCGAGATCCGTGGCCACCGCGTGGAACCCGGCGAGGTCGAGGCGGCCCTGCTCGCCCTGCCGCAGGTCACCGGTGCTGCCGTGGGAACCTTCGGGCCGTCCGGTGCGGTGAAGCTGATCGCGCACGTCACCCTGACCGCCGAGGCCGCCGCCCAGCAGCCCGCCTTCGACGTGCGCCAGGCATTGGCTGCGCATGTGCCGGGCCACCTGGTGCCGACGACGGTCCGCGTCCACGACCGGCTGCCGCTCACCGTCGGTGGCAAGGTCGACCGCCGGGCGTTGGACGCCCTGGCCGCCCAGGACGAGACCACCGCCGACGCTGCTGACGCTCCTGATCGCGACGCAGACCTCGATCAGGACCTCTCCCCGACCGAGCGCCAGCTGGCTGAGGTGGTGGCTGAACTGCTCGGCGCTGATGACACAGACAACTCCGCAGACACCGTGAACATCGAGGCAGATTTCATCAGCCTCGGCGGTGACAGCATCGGCGCGCTGACCGTCGCCGGTCGTCTACGCCAGCGTGGTGTGGGCATCCAGGCCGGTGACCTGCTGTCCGGAAGCACTCTGCGCGACATCGCTGCCGACGCCGAGGAGGTCACCACGACCGGTGACTCGGCTCTGCTGGACGCAGCCGTCTCCACGGCGTCCGTGGATTCGGGCGCCACCGAGGTATCCACCGGGCCGCACGCGCTCGCCCGGACCGCACCGGGACAGCGTCCCGTCCTGGTCGGCACCGTCACCCTGGACGCCACGTCCGAGGCCGAACTCGACCACTCCCTCTCCAGCACAATCGGCGCGCTGATGACCCGGCACGGCGACCTGCGTGCCGTTCTGGACCGCTATGACAGCAAGCACGATGAGCCGCGGATGATCGTGCCGCGGGTGCCGCTTGTCGACCCCTCCGACCTGCTCGTGGACCTCGAGTCGGACGAATCATCTGTCGCAGAACTCGCGGACAGTTTTGCCTCACGCCTGGATCCGGCCGCAGGTCGCACCTGGTGCGTCGGGGTGCGCCACGGTGCGGGAAGCACCGACCTGGTGGTGGCGGTGGACCCGCTGCTGCGCTCCCCCGCAGGGGTCACCGAACTGCTCGACGAACTGGCGGATGCTCTGGACGGCCAGGTCGTCGCACGGGCCGAAGGAGGCCACGGACGTACCGTCACCGTGCACGACACCGAGGCGATCCTGGACGTGCTGCCCGAGTTGTTCACTGCGGATGCACTGGCCGCCCCCGCCGCAGCCGCACTGCTGGCCACGAATGGGCCGGTCGCGGTGTGGTTGCCTGCCGACGCGGAGAATCCCGGCGGGGAGGTCCTCACCCTCCCGCCACTCGACGAGGACACACGCACCACCACGGACCCCGCCCGCCGCGCCCTGCTGCACGCCAAGGAACACCTGGTCAACCGGACTGACGCCACCGACCAGAATGACTCCCCGGCGCTCACGGTCGCCACTGTCCCCGGTGCCGACACTCTCACCCCGGCGTCCGGGACGGACATCCTCTTCCTCGACATGTCGACCGGTGAGGCCGTCCTGCACGGCGTGCTTCCCGACGGCGAGACCGACGACCTCACCACGGCTCTGACCGACGCCTTCACCGGACTCGCGGTGCTGGCCCGGACGTCCGACGGTGGGGCGAGCCCAGCCGACCTCACCCACCGCGCCGACCAGCAGACGATCGACGCCTGGGAGACCACCTACGGTCCGCTGGCCGACGTCCTGCCGGTCGCCCCGCTGCAGGAGGGGCTGCTCTACCACGCCGCGAACGGTGGCGACGGCTACGTTCTCGCCGCCGGTATCGACCTGCGCGGCCGGGTCGACGCCGACCGTCTGCACGCCTCCCTGCTGCAGGTCCTCGACCGTCACGACTTGCTGCGCGCCCGCTTCGACACCTCCACGCTGGACGAACCGGTGCAGGTCCTCCCCCGCACCGTGGAGCTGCCCTGGCGCACCGTGGACCTCACCGCGCTGCCTGCCGAGGACGCGCTCGCGACCGCCGAGGTCCGGCTGCACGCGATGGCCTCGCGCCCGATGGACATCGAGCATCTCGCCCGCGGTCCGCTGGTCGCCGCCGAGCTGGTGCTGCTGCCGGACGACCGGGCCTGGCTGGTCCTCGGCAACCACCACCTGGTCACCGACGGCTGGTCCACCCCGGTGATGCTGCGTGACCTGCTGTCCTTCTACCACGGCGATCCGCTGCCGGACGCCGCCCCTTACTCCGACTACCTCGACTGGTTGGGGCGCCGCGACCCCCGCGTCGACGAGGACGCCTGGTCCGAGCGTCTGGACGGTCTGGCCCACGGCACCCTGGTGCGCGAGATCGCCCCGCCGCCTGCTGATACGGCTGACGATGATACGGACGACGCACCCCAGCGCGGTGAGAGCCTCCGCGAGGTCACCGGCGATGGTTCTCTGTCGCCCGATGCTCTGCTGTCCCGCGCCTCGGAGGCCGGGGTCACCCCGAACACCCTGCTCCAGGCCGCGTGGTCGCTGAGCCTGTCGTCGCTCACCGGCGACTCCGACGTTCTCTTCGGCACCACCGTGTCCGGGCGCCCCACCGAACTGCCGGGCATCTCCAACACCGTCGGCCTGTTCATCAACACCGTGCCCGCCCGGGTCACCGTCGACAAGGACCAGGACCTCAACGGCTTGCTGAGCACCATCGGCCGCACCCAGGCCCGGATGACCGCGCACGACGCCACCCCGCTGGTGCGCATCGAACAGCTCGCCGGCTGTGGCCCCCTGTTCGACTCCCTGGTGGTGCACGACAACTTCCCCGCCGCCGACACCAGCGACGATGCCGATCCCGACACGATCAGCGTCGGCGGCATCCACACCGACGGCCGGACAGACTTCCCTGTCTCCGTGGTCTCCCCGCCCGGGGACACCTTCCGCATCGTGCTGGCCTACCGCCCTGACCTGGTCGACTCTCGGTTCATCGATCTGGCGCACCGCACCCTGGTGCGGGTGTTGGAGTCCTTCGTCGCCGACCCGGGCACCCGCGTCGGTACGGTGCTGGACGGTCTGCCGGGCCAGTGGGCGTCGTCCGCCGCACCGCAGCAGGACGCTCCGGAGGCCCCGGCACAGGAAGAGGCACCAGCCGCTCCGGCCGCAGCGTCCGGCGCAGCCAGCGACACCGCCGAGACGATCGCCGAGGTCATGGCAGCCCTGCTCGACCGCCACCCGGTCGGCGTCCACGAGAACTTCTTCGACATCGGCGGGCACTCCCTGCTCGCCATGCGGTTGCTCGGACGCCTGCGCCGGGCCGGCCTGGAGAAGGTCACCATCCAGGACATCGTCGAATCCGGCTCACCGTCTGCACTGGCCACCCGTCTCGACGGCGACGGAACGCAGAGCGTCCTGCCACTGTCGCCGGGCACCGGCCCCCCCTTGTTCTGTGTTCACCCCGGCGGTGGTCTCGCACTGCCGTTCCAGGGACTGGCTGACCGCCTGGCCGACCGGTTGGACGAGTCCGGCCCGCTGGTCGGGCTGCAGCTGCCGTCGCCACTGCCGCAGGCCGCCACCCTCGACGAGCTGGCTGCGCCCTACGCCGACCAGGTGCAGCAGGTCCAGGAACACGGCCCCTACCGGCTCCTCGGCTACTCCTTCGGTGGTGCACTCGCGCACGCCATGACCGCCGAGCTGCAGCGACGCGGCGAGACCGTATCCTACCTCGGCGTCATGGACGCCTACCCCGCCGGTGAAAGCCCCGACCTGCCCGCGGCGGACGAAGCGCCCGACCCCGCGGACGACGACCTCGCCGCCATGGGCGGAATCGGCGACGACGAGGTCACCGAAATGATCACCGGGAACCTGCGCTACTGCGACCAGCTGCTGCGCACCGCCACCCCGGTCGACACCAACGGCTTCGACGGGACCGTGCAGGTCATCGTCGCGTCCCGCGCCGGCCAAGGTGCAGCCCCCGCGACATGGGACCCGGTGCCCGCCTGGAGCACGACCCTGGGCCGCGAACCCGAGAGCCTCACCCTCGACACCGACCACGCCGGGCTGGTCAGCGACGACGGATGGGACAGCATCGCCCCGTTCATCGGCCGCGCCCTCACCGGACAGGACGCCCCCTCACCCTCCCAGGAGATCCTCATATGACGCAGACAACGACCATCAACGATCCCCGTAACCCGCTCGAGGTGTACGCCGCTGACGGTACCGACAAGCTCCTGGCCACCGGCGTCCCGCAGGACGCCGCCGCCCACTTCCGCGAGATCGGTGCCTGGACCGGCGACACCCACTGGCAGCTCTTCCGCCGCGCCGTGGAGACCTGGCCCCACGACACCGCCGCCGTCGATAACGTCCGCACCCTGACCTGGTCGGAACTCGACGCCGGGGTCGCCCGGGCGGCGTCCGTCCTGGCGCAGGCAGGGGTAGGACGCGGCGACGGCGTGATCGTCCAGATGCCGAACTCCGTGGCCTACCTCGAAGCCGTCTTCGCGATCTGGCGGCTCGGCGCGGTGCCGGTGTTCTCCCTGCCCGCCCATGGCTCCCACGAGATCCGGCACTTCGCCGGCCACGCCCCCGCCCGCGTCTACGTCGGCACCGCACGGCCGAACCGGCACCTCACCCGGGTGCAGCACGACCTCGCCGTACCACTGGAGGACGGCACCGAGCTGACCACGGTGCTCGTCGACGAGGGCGCCGCGGACCCGTGGGCGGAGGCTGGGCAGGACGCGCCGGAACCGGCCGACGTCACCGCCGACGAACTGGCGTTCCTACAGCTCTCCGGTGGAACCACGGGTGTGCCGAAGCAGATCCCGAAGACCCACGACGACTACCTCTACTCCGTGCGCGCCTCCATCGACGTCTGCGACCTGTCCCGCGGCGACGTCCTGCTCATCGCCCTGCCGGCCTCGCACAACTTCACCATGAGCTCGCCGGGGATCCTCGGGGCAGTGCAGGTCGGCGCGGCGATCGTCTTCGCATCCGACCCGATGCCGACGACCATCCTGCCGCTGATCGAACGCCACCGCGTCACCCACCTGGCGCTGGTCCCACCGGCGCTGATCAGCGTACTGAACTCCACCGAGCGGAAGTCCCATGACCTCGGCTCAGTGAAGACCGTGTGGGTCGGTGGCGCGAAACTCTCCGAGGCCGCCGCCCGCCGCGTCTACCCGGACCTCGGTTGGCGACTGCAGCAGGTCTTCGGCATGGCCGAGGGCCTGGTCAACTACACCCCGTTGGACGCGCCGATCGACGAGGTGGTGTCCACCCAGGGCCGCCCGATGAGCCCGTGGGACGAGATCAAGGTCGTCGACGACGATGATGTCGAGGTGCCGGAAGGCGAACCCGGCAACCTGCTGACCCGCGGCCCGTACACGATCCGTCGCTACCACCGGGCCCCGGAGGTCGACGCCCGCTCATTCACCGCCGACGGCTTCTACCGCACCGGCGACATCGTGGTGTTCTCCGAAGGCACGCTGACCGTCGTCGGCAGGGCGAAGGACCAGATCAACCGTGGTGGGGAGAAGATCGCCCCGGAGGCCGTGGAGAACGCCCTGCTCACCCACCCCGGCGTGCATGATGTGTCGGTGGTGGGCACACCGGACGAGGTGCTCGGCGAGAAGATCCGTGCCTTCGTCATCCCCCGGCCCGATGCTGACGCGTCCCGCCTGACACCGACGAAGTTGCGGAAGTTCGCCCGTGGGGCGGGGCTGGCGTCCTATGCGATCCCGGACATCATCGAGATCGTCGACGAGTTTCCGCTGACCGGCGTCGGCAAGGTCAGCAAGAAGGCGCAGCAGACGTAGGCGGGACTGTGGGCGCGAACCGGGTCGCGTAGGGACACCTGGCTCTCCACACGCGGCGCGAAGCTAAGCGTCCCCAATTCGGTAACTCCACCACACATGGAATGACCGAATTGGGAACACTTAGCGATCAGGACGCTAGCCCTCGATGATGCCGCGGATGGTGTGCAGCGTCTCGGTGATGCCATAGGTCGCGGTCTCCTCGCGCTGGGCCTCCTGGGCGGCGGCGTCCTCCCCGAACTTCTCCACGAAGTAGGCCTCACCCTGCTCGGTGAAACGGGTGAACTCGGTGAGGACGGTCGCGTCATCCCGGCGGTTCACCGCCTCCATCCGGAAGCCCCACTCGGTACCGGACGAGGTCACCCGCCAGGCGAACTCCACGCCCGGCTCGTCGACGATCACCTCGGAGACGGTGCTCCACTCCCGCTCGTCGGTGCGGTTGTGACCGGTGAAGGTCGCGCCGACGCGGGAACCCGCGGGAACCTCAGCGGTGACGGCGTCGTCCCACTGCGCCTTGTAGCACTGGGCACTCCACTCCCCGGTCCGGGTGATGTCGCTGACCAGGGTGTGGACGTCCGCCGGGGAGGCGGCGACGGTGATGGAATCGCTGAGTTCATAGGCCATGGGCTCGAGGATAGTCGCCGACACTCACACCTCGATGTCTGCAAGCGCCTCCGACTTGGAGTGTCCGGGAGTGACGGGAGCGAGTTCGACCAGGGAGTATCTCATGACCCCATTGTCCTCATCTCACGGCGGGCGCCCACCCGGTTTACTCCACCGCGCCACCGGCGGCGAACTGGCTGCGGTACAGCTCAGCGTAGGATCCGTCGGCCTCCAACAGCTCCTCGTGGGACCCCTGCTCCACGATGGAACCGTCCACCATCACCAGGATGCGGTCGGCATCGCGGATCGTGGACAGCCGGTGCGCGATGACGAAGGACGTTCGCTGCGCACGGATCGCATTCATCGCCTGCTGCACCAGCACCTCGGTCCGGGTGTCCACCGAGGACGTCGCCTCGTCCAGGATGAGGATCTCCGGCTCGGCCAGGAACGCGCGCGCGATGGTGATCAGCTGGCGCTCGCCGGCAGACACCGAGCCGTCGTCCTGGTCGATGACGGTGTCGTAGCCTTCCGGCAGGGAGTGGACGAAGCGGTCGACGTAGGCGGCCTTCGCCGCGGTGATGACCTCCTCGTCCGTGGCGTCCAACCTGCCGTAGCGGATGTTCTCCAGGATGGTGCCCTCGAACAGGACGGCGTCCTGCAGCACCATGCCGGTGCGCGAGCGCAGGTCCGCCCGGGTCATCCTGCGGGTGTCCACGCCGTCGACGAGAATCGCTCCTCCGGTGACGTCGTAGAACCGCAGCACCAGGTTGACCATGGTGGTCTTGCCCGCGCCGGTCGGCCCGACGATGGCCACGGTCTGGCCTGGCTCCACGACCAGGTTCAGGTCGTTGATCAGCGGGACGTCCTCGGAGTAGCCGAAGTCGACGTCGCGGAACTCCACGCGACCGCGGGACGTGCGCGGCGAGACCGGCGCACCCGGCACCGCCGGTGCGTCCTGCGCACCCTTCGTGTCGGACGCTGCGGCGTCCACGGTGGAAACGTCCGGCACCTCCTCCCCGGCGTCGAGCAGCTCGAAGACGCGCTCGGCGGAGGCGACACCGGACTGCACCATCGTCATCATGCCGGCGAGCTCGCCGAGTGGCTGGTTGAACTCACGGGAGTACTGGATGAACGCGGTGACCGCGCCTAGGCTCATACTGCCGTTCGCCACCCGCAGCGCGCCGACCACGGCGATGATCACGTAGCTGAGGTAGTTCATGAACTGCATCAGCGGCATCATCATGCCGGACAGGAACTGCGCCTTCGCACTGGCCTGGAACAGTTCCTCGTTGTGCTCGTCGTAGGCCTTGGACATATCGTCCTGACGACCGTAGGCAACGACCAGGTCGTGCCCGGTGAAGGACTCCTCGACATGGGCGTTGACCTTGCCGGTGTTCGCCCACTGCGCCGCATACTGCTTCTGCGCCTTCGTACCGACGATGCCGACCAACACCGCGGTGATCGGCAGCACCGTCAACGCCAGCAGGGCCATCTGCCAGGACACGGTGAACATCATCACCGTGACTCCGAGCATCATCAGGATCGAGTAGACGAAACTCGCCAACGCCTGCTGCAGTGCAGCCTGCACATTGTCGATGTCGTTGGTGGTGCGCGACAGGATGTCGCCCTTCTTCTGGGCGTCGTAGTAGCGCAACGGCAGGTGGTGGACCTTGCGCTCCACATCCGACCGCAGATCCAGGACGACCTTGACCACGATGCGGTTAAGGATGAACCCCTGCGCCCAGTCGAAGACCGAGGCGATGAGGTACATGCCAAGCACCACACCGATCAGGGTGCCCAGGTGACCGAAGTCGATGGCCGTCTCGCCGGGGGCGACGTCCCCGGACCAGCGGGCGAGAACCCCGTCGTAGATCACGTCGACGGCGTCACCCAGCACCTTCGGGGCGTAGACCGACAAACCGACACAGATGACCAGCAGGCCGAAGACCCAGAACATCCCAACCTTGCGGGAGCCCATCAATCCGATCAGACGCAGCATCGACGGCCAGAAGGCCTTCGCCGAGCGCGGTGCCGACTCGCCCTCGCGGTCGGCGACCTCGAGGACCTCGGGAGTATCAGTTGCGTCACTCATCGCTGCGCCTCCATCTGGGACTCGACGATCTCCCGGTAGGTGCTGCTGGAGTCCAGCAGCTCATCGTGGGATCCGCGGGCGATGATGGTGCCCTTGTCCAGCACCAGGATCTGGTCGGCGTCGCGGATGGTGGACACCCGCTGCGCGACGGTGACGACCGCTGCGTCCTGCACGGTGGGACGCAACGCCGTGCGCAGCGCGGCGTCGGTACGCACGTCGAGGGCGGAGAAGGAGTCGTCGAAGACGTAGACGCTGGGCTTGGCGACCAGCGCGCGGGCGATGCACAGGCGCTGGCGTTGACCACCGGAGACGTCCGTGCCGCCCTGGGCGATCGGGGACGCCAGGCCTGCCTTCTCCCCGGTGCCACGGTGCCGGACGAAGTCCTCACCCTGGGCGACGCGCAGCGCGTCCCACAGCTCCTCGTCCGTGGCCTCCTGGTTGCCGAAACGCAGGTTGGACGCCACGGTCCCGGAGAACAGGTACGCCTTCTGCGGCACCAGGCCGACGTGGCGGGCCAGGTCGACGCGCGGCATCGACGCGACATCCACCCCGCCGATCACGACCTTGCCGGACGTCGGGGCGAAGAGGCGCGGAATCAGGTTGACCAGGGTCGACTTTCCGGAGCCGGTGGCCCCGATGATCGCCGTGGTCTGGCCCGGGCGCACGGTGAAATTGATGTCGTGCAGGACGGGTTCCTCGGCGCCGGGGTAGGTGAAGGAGACATTGCGGAACTCGAGCTCGGCGGCGGTGTCGGCGGCGGCTGTGTCGGCGGCACTGCCGGGGACACCCAGTCGCTTGACCTGGACCTCCGGGTCCTCCTCCGGCTCAACGATCAACGGGTCGTGGTCGAGGACCTTGCTGATGCGCGCCGCACAGACCATGGCGCGCGGCAGCATCATCACCATGAACGACACCATCATCACCGCCACCAGGATCTGCAGCAGGTACTGCATGAACGCGGTCAGCGAACCGACCTCGATGGCGCCGTCCTCCACCCGGTGCCCACCGAACCACAGCACGGCTGCGGTCGCGGTGTGCAGGATGACCATGATCACCGGACCGACCAGGACGAACACCCGGCCGACGCGTTCAGACACCCAGGCGACGGCCTTGTTGGCGTCGTCGAAGCGCTTCGTCTCGAACTTCTCGCGGACGAAGGCGCGGATCACCCGGATGCCGGTGATCTGCTCGCGCATCACCAGGTTGATCCGGTCGATCCGGTCCTGCATCGACGCGAACAGCGGGACCAGCCGGGACACCATGAAGCTAACGACCACGGCCAGGACCAGCACGGACACCCAGACCAGCCAGGACAGTCCGGCGTCCTCGCGCAGGGCCATGACGATGCCGCCGATGCACATGATCGGGGTCATCACCAGGAAACTCAGCGCCATGACGAACACCATCTGCACCTGTTGGACGTCATTGGTGCCGCGGGTGATCAGCGTCGGGACGCCGAAAGTGCCCATGTCCTGGGCGCTGAAGCGGTCGACGCGGCGGTAGACGTCGCGGCGGATGTCGCGCCCGACGGCCATGGCCAGCCGGGCGGCGCACCAGGTGGCGGCGATGGCGGCGATGACCTGGACGAAGGCAACGCCGAGCATGATGCCGCCGGTGGACCAGATGTAGCCGATGTCCCCGGTGGAGACACCCTTGTCGATGATGTCGGCGTTGAGTCTGGGCAGGTACAGCGTCGCGAGGGTGGCGACTACCTGGAGGAGGATGACCGCGACGAGATACCCGGGGTACGGGCGTGCGTACGCGGCCAAAAGACGTAGAAGTTGCACTTTTCGTACGGTACGTGAACATACGTTGACCTGCCAGGAAGCCGTCCCTTACAATACTGTGTTCAAGTTGTCCTGGGAGCAGGGGTGACTGCGGGGACCGGCGTGCGGCGGGCGGCGTGACCGTCGGAGTGATCGTCACCCAGACCGGGGACGACGGCCCGACCGACGCAGCGTCCTGCAGCGACGTCGGGTTCATCGGCGTGGCCGGGTCGGGTCAGCGTGACGGCGGGGACAGCGCCGAGGACCAGATGGATGAGGAAGACATCGAAGACGAGGACTA
>DGYFD06202__coassemble_233_pt1 | contig 77118 bp, 72 predicted proteins | sample DGYFD06202__metabat2_high_PE_009 | metagenome-assembled genome bin DGYFD06202
AACCGCAAGGTCAAGTCCGGCGAGATCACCGCCCCGCTGGGCTCGGAGCGCGAGTACCGGCCGTACCCGTACATCGTGTGCATCGTCGACGAGCTCGCCGACCTGATGATGACCGCCCCGCGGGAGATCGAGGACTCCATCGTCCGGATCACCCAGAAGGCCCGCGCCGCCGGCATCCACCTGGTGCTGGCCACCCAGCGCCCCTCGGTGGACGTGGTCACCGGTCTGATCAAGACCAACGTGCCCTCCCGGCTGGCGTTCGCGACGTCCTCGCTGACCGACTCACGCGTCATCCTGGACCAGGGTGGTGCCGAGAAGCTGATCGGCATGGGCGATGGCCTGTTCATCCCGCAGGGTGCCGGCAAGCCACAGCGTATGCAGGGCGCCTTCGTCACTGATGAGGAGGTCCAGGCCGTCGTCGATGCGGCGAAGGACCAGGCGGAGCCGGAGTACGCCGACGGTGTCACCGAGGACAAGGCCGCCGAGGCGAAGAAGGAGATCGACGCGGATATCGGCGACGACCTCGACGACCTGCTCCAGGCCGTTGAGCTGGTGGTCACGAGCCAGTTCGGTTCGACCTCGATGCTGCAGCGCAAGCTGCGCATCGGTTTCGCCAAGGCAGGTCGACTCATGGACCTCATGGAGACCCGTGGGGTGGTCGGCCCGTCCGAGGGATCCAAGGCGCGCGATGTGCTGGTCAAGCCCGAGGAGCTCGACACCATGCTGTGGATGATCAAGGGTGCCGACCCGGCGGACGCCCCCAAGGAGCTGCAGGCGGAAGAGGATGCTGCGTACGGTGCAGCCGGTTCGTCTGACGCCACGGCGGTGACCCCCGTCGGGCAGGACGATCAGCCCACCGGCGAGATCCCGGCGGTGCAGGACACCCAGACCCGCGTGGTCCGTGCCGACGCCTCCGGTACCACCGGGGCGTTCTGAGGAAGATCTGCTAGACTTCGATCTTGTCAGGAGGGGAGTACCCCGCCCGCGGCACTGATCGTCAACACGGCGGTCGGGGCGACACCACAGGAACCCGTTTCCACCGTGGTCGAGCCTCCGGCCCCCGGTCGTGCCGGCCATCCGGAGCAGACGGCATCGTCGGTCCGGATGGTGGGGGAGACCTCCGGTCCTTTACTCTTGCTACGAGACCGGAGGCTTTACCTGCCCATGGAAGTTAATGCACTCACCTGGGCGATCACCATCGCCGTGATCGCCGGGTTCTTCATCTTCGACTTCTACGCCCACGTGCGTACCCCTCACGCCCCGTCGCTGAAGGAATCAGCGTGGTGGAGCCTGTTCTACGTCGCTCTGGCCTGTGCTTTCGGTGTCTTCCTGTGGTTCACCTGGGGTGAACCAGGCGACCCGCACGGCCACGGCATCGAGTTCTTCACCGGTTATGTCACGGAGAAGGCACTCAGCGTGGACAACCTGTTCATCTTCGCGCTGATCATGGGGTCGTTCAAGGTCCCCCGCGAGTATCAGCAGAAGGTCCTGCTCATCGGCATCGCCCTGGCCCTGGTGTTCCGTGGCGTGTTCATCGCCTTCGGTGCCGCCGCCATCGAGGCCTGGTCGGACGTCTTCTACATCTTCGGTATCTGGCTGATGTGGACCGCCTACACCGTCGTCCGCGACGAGGTCCGCGACGAGCCGGCCCGGGATCCCAGCGACATGAAGCTGATCAAGGTGCTCAACAAGGCGGTCCCGGTGGCCGACGAGTTCCACGGTGACAAGCTGATCGTGCGCAAACTGGGCAAGGTCATGATCACCCCGATGATGGTCTGCCTGGTCGCCATCGGCATGACCGACCTGATGTTCGCGCTGGATTCGATCCCGGCGATCTACGGCATCACCCAGGAGCCCTACATCGTCTTCACCACCAACGCCTTCGCGCTGCTGGGACTGCGTCAGATGTACTTCCTGTTGGACGGACTGCTCGACCGCCTGGTCTACCTGCCGTACGGCCTGGGCATCATCCTGGCCTTCATCGGTGTGAAGCTGGTGCTGCACGCACTGCACGAGAATGGCCTGCCGTTCATCAACGGCGGCGAGCCGGTCTCCGGTGCTCCTGAGGTCGAGACCGTGACCTCCCTGTTGGTCATCGTCGGTGTGCTGGTCGTGACCATCATCGCCAGCGTCCTGAAGTCCAGGAAGGACGCGAAGGACGGTGAGGACGGTGAGGACGCCGGCGCTGCCGAGACCGACGCCGACACCACCTCGGACGCTGTGTCGGAGGCACCGGCCGACGCTGACACTGACTCGAAGGTTGAGTCCACCGTCGCGTCCGACGCCGAGGTTGGTATCGGGAATGACGCCGGTACGGACACCGGATCCGGATCCGATGACGGATCCGCCACCACGAAGAACTGACACCACGGACTGAAAGGCACAGTGACCGGCGCACATGCCGACACGTGAGTCGACACCGCCGTCCTTCCGACGGTGCGAATCGCGAGTCGGGTGGCTGTCTGAGTAGGATATGGGACGTGCAAGAAACTCACGACGGGAACCAGCCAAGCGCAGAAGACCGTACGCAGGACCCCGGGGGTGACCTCACCGGCGTCACGCGGTCGGCGTTCGGCCGTGCGGTGCACCGCTACAGCATCCCCAACGTCCTGACCACGATCCGGATCGTCCTGATCCCGATCTTCGTCTGGCTGCTCGTCGCGGCCGGCCCGCTGGACGGTACCCGGGAACTGGACACCGCCCTGCGCTGGTGGGCATTGTTCGCGTTCTGCCTGCTGATGATCACCGACCAGCTGGACGGCCACCTCGCCCGAAAGTACGAGGTCATCACCGACTACGGCAAGCTCGCCGATCCGATCGCCGACAAGGCGTTGATGATCTCGGCGATGGTCACCCTGAACATCCTGGGCGACCTGTGGTGGTGGGTGACCGTGGTCATCGTCGTGCGCGAGCTGGGGATCACCGTCTGGCGGATGGTCCTGGCCCGTCGTGGCAAGGTCGTGCCCGCCTCCAAGGGCGGCAAGCTCAAGACCGTGCTGCAGACCCTGGCCATCGCCATGGTTCTCGCCCCGCTGCCGGACTGGACGGACTGGATCACCATCCCGCTGGTCCTGCTGGCCGTCGCGGTCACCGTGGTGACCGGCATCCAGTACCTGCTGGATTCCCGGAACCGTTCGGACAGCTGAACGGACACCTGAGGTGCCTTCGCCCGAGACCGTGACCGCGCCCGTTGCCCGCGAGTTCGTCGCGGCTGCGGAGGAGCGTGGGTTGACGGTCGCCACGGCGGAGTCGTTGACGGCTGGACGTATCGCGGCCTCCATCGCCGACGTCCCGGGGGCCTCGGCGGTGCTGCGTGGCGGACTCATCGTCTACGCCACCGACCTGAAAGGCATCCTGGCAGGGGTCGACGCTGATCTGCTGGACCGGGTCGGCCCGGTTCATCCGGAGGTTGCCGCCCAGCTCGCCCGCGGAGCGGCACGGGTCTGCGGGGCCGATCTGGGGGTGGGGGTGACCGGGGTCGCCGGCCCCGACGCCCAGGACGGCCACCCGGTCGGGGAGGTCTACCTCGCGGTCAGTGTGTCGGCGCAGGCCGACTGCCCGGACCAGGGCACAGTCGTTCATCGTCTGGATGACCGGTGGCACTCCCCGGCCCAGGACATCGGGGCACGGGAGGCGATTCGGAGGGCCACCACGATCCGTGCCCTCGAACTGCTCACCACGCAGGTGGAGGGTGGTCTAGAATTGAAGGGGAACAAACCAGCCCCCACATCCGTTGGAGACGGTGATGGCAAAGCACACTTCGGTCCTTGAGAAAGAACGCCCCGACGTCGACCTGGCGCAGATGGGCGCTGTTCCTGAGCCCGTCGCCGAGCCGCTGTTGCGGGAGGCTCTCGGCGCGACGTTGCGTGGCTTCCGTGAGGATGCCCACCTGACACTCCGGCAGCTCGCCGTCCAGGCGAACGTGAGTCCCGGTTACCTCTCCGAGCTGGAACGTGGCCGCAAGGAGGTCTCCTCCGAACTGCTCGCCAGCGTCTGTGAGGCGCTGGGGGTCCGGGTGTCGCAGACGATCATCGAGGCAGCCTCGATGATGGCACTGGACGCAGCGGCGGCGGAGCTTACGGCGGCAACGCAGGTCACCGTCCCTACCCGCTGATATACTTTCCCCGGTAACAACCCCGACACCAACCCATGCCTGTGACTAGGAGACTGTAGGACCAATGGCAAACCCGTTCGTGAAAGCCTGGAAGTACCTCATGGCACTGTTCGACTCGAAGATCGAGGAGAACGCCGATCCCAAGGTGCAGATCGAACAGGCCATCCAGGAGGCGCAGCACCAGCACCGTCAGCTCTCCCAGCAGGCCGCCGCGGTCATCGGCAACCAGCGTCAGCTGGAGATGAAGCTGAACCGCCAGCTCTCCGAGATCGAGAAGCTGCAGTCCAACACCAAGCAGGCTCTGACCCTGGCGGACAAGGCTCGCGCTGAGGGTGACAACGACAAGGCCGTGCAGTACGAGAACGCTGCCGAGGCCTTCGCCGCCCAGCTGGTCACCGCCGAGCAGGGTGTCGAGGACATGAAGCAGCTGCACGACCAGTCGCTGCAGCAGGCCGACCAGGCGAAGAAGGCTGTGGAGCGCAACTCCATGCAGCTGCAGCAGAAGGTCGCCGAACGCACCAAGCTGCTGAGCCAGCTGGAGCAGGCCAAGATGCAGGAGAAGGTCGCCGACTCCCTGCAGTCGATGGACAAGGCCGCCGGCACCTCGACCCCGAACCTGGACCAGGTCCGCGACAAGATCGAGCGTCGCTACGCCAACGCGCTCGGCCAGGCCGAGCTGGCGGAGAATTCCGTGCAGGGCCGCATGGCGGAGGTCGAACAGGCCGGCGTGCAGATGGCCGGGCACTCCCGCCTGGAGCAGCTGCGTGCCGAGATGGGTTCCGGCTCCGACCAGGCTGCCGTGGCCGGTGGCGAGAACAAGGCCATCGACCAGGCGCAGCCCGATGCGCAGTCCGTGTCGAATGACGCGGTCGCCCAGAAGATGCGCGAACTGCGCGGCGAGTAGTCGCCTCTGATCCGGGGTGACCCGGATGATCCGTCGACAGCCCGGTCCCTGTGTCAGGGGTCGGGCCGTCGTCGTTTCCTCGGGAAGAAATGCGAAGGGGGGTCGGGGGGTACTCTGGTGAAGTATGGGCACTGAAACCACCCCCGGCTATGGGGACGATCGCAGTCGGCCGATCCGGGCCACGACCGAACAGCGTGAGCGTGTGCTCAGGGTACTGTCGGAGGCGACGGCACGGGGACAGCTGGAGATCGGCGAGTTCGACGAGCGTTCCGCCCAGGCCTGGAAAGCCCGGTCAGCGACGGAGCTGGCCGATCTGCTCGATGACATCCTGCCTGATCCGATGGGATTGGTCACCGGTGCGGCACTGCCGCGCACGGACGTCCCGGTCACCAGATTCTCTGGCCATGTGACTCCCATGGTCAGCGGACCTGGTAGCGCGAGGGTGACAGGGGAGGCGGGCGCCAGGTGGACCGTGGCGGTGTTCTCCGGGGCGGAGAAGAAGTCCGGCTGGACCTGTGCCGCCTCACACAATGCGGTCTTTGTCTTCGGTGGCGGGCTCATCGACCTGCGTGAGGCAACTTTCGAGGCCCGCGAGACGGTGATCACCGTGTATGTGGCGTTCGGCGGGGCACAGATCCTGGTGCCTGAGGATGTCCGCGTGGAGGAGCACGGGATCGGAATTTTCGGCGGGTTCGGAAGCAACACGTCCAAGAAAGTCAGGACGCACAACCGTGACCTTCCTGCGGACGCACCGGTGGTGCGGGTACGAGGCGCCGCCGTCTTCGGTGGCGCTGAGGTGAAACGAGTGCCTGTTCGCCCCCGCAGGAGCTGAGGTTTCAGTCGGCCGCACCACGGGCGCGCAGCGCATCGGCGATCGCCCGGGACCGCAGGATCGTCCGCACCACGATAGGCACCCCGAAAGCGGTCAGGGAAGCGCTTGTCGAGCGGGAACCCCGGGCCCGACGAGCGTCGAGGACCTCGTTGACCGCCTGGACCTGCAGCGGGATCAGCCGGATGGTCAACGTCATCGCCAGGGCGACCTGGTCGACCGGAACACCGATACGGGCGGTTGGGGCGAGGATCCGCTCGAAGGTCTCCATCAGTACAGAGACCCGTGTGGTCAGGGTCAGTAGGATCGCCGCGGCGATGGCGGAGAGCAGGACCAGGAACATCGTCAACGCCTGCTCGCCGTCGGTACGCCACCACAGCATCAGTGCGATGAAGATCAGCAGCGGCAACGCCCCGGACAACTGACGGACGAAGAGTCTCGCCGGGATCCTGGCGACAGCAGCAGTCAGCACGACCATGCCCACGCTCACCGCAGCCCACTGCCAGGTGGAGACGAAGATCGCGGTGCTCAGGATGAACACGGTCAGGACCAGGAGCTTGATCCCGGCCGGGGCGCGGTGGACCACCGTGTTTCCGGGGGAGTAGACCCCGAGTGGGACGCGGGAGGTGCTGATCATTGTTGGCACACCTCGTTCATCCGTCGGATGTAGCGGTCGATGACCTCGCCGGGCTGGCCGTCGTCCACGACCTGGCCGTTGTCGATGCACAGGGTACGCTCGGCGTCGGCGGCGAGTTCGAGATCGTGGGTGACCATGATCAGCTGCTGCGGCAGGGCGTCGAAAGTGCGACGCAGCCGATTGCGGTTGACCAGGTCCAGCAGGCATGACGGTTCGTCGGCGACGATGACCTGCGGAGTCAGGGCCGTGATCGAGGCTAGCGCGAGCATCTGCTTCTCACCGCCGGAGAGCAGGTGCGGGGACTGCTCGTTCTTTCCGGCCAGGCCCACGGCGGCGAGGGACTCGTCGACTTTCGTGGCGATCTCCTCGCGCGACAGGCCGGATCCACGCAGTGAGAAGGCGACGTCCTCGGCGACGGTAGGCATGATGATCTGGTTGTCGGGGTCGGAGAACAGGAAGCCCACGGCACCGCGGACCTTGCGGCCGCGGCGTCCCACCTCCACCCCGTTGACCTGTACGGTACCGCTCGTTGCCGGTGTGAGGGCGTTGATCATACGGATCAACGTCGATTTGCCGGAGCCGTTGGCACCGATGATGCTGATCCGCTGTTCGGTGAGTTCCATGGTGACCGGTTCAAGCAGGGTGGTGCCGTCGACCTGGACGCCTGCATGATCGAAAGTGACCGTCATCTAGGCCGCGACCTTCTCCTCGCTGGCGGAACGGTCCGGCTGACGGGGCCCGCGGGACGGTGCGAGGTCCGGGATGGCGCGTAGCACCGCCGCGGCGATCAGGGCGGCGGCGACGACCTTGATGATATCGCCGGGGATGAAGGCACCATTGGAGGTCAGGGCACCGACGAAGTCCATGCCGGTGCGCAGCATCAGCCCGATGGTTCCGCAGATGTACTGCACGACCACTCCGACCAGGCCGGCGATGGTGAACACGACCAGGCGTCCCGTGTTCGAACGCGGAGCGAGCTGGGCGATGAGACCGATGACCACGGCTGCGACGATGTAGCCGAAGATGTAGCCGACGGTCGGGCCGGACACCGCGGCGATCGCGGGCTTCCAGCCGGCCATGTTCGGCACGCCGACGAAGCCGACGGCGATGAACAGCGTGACGGCGAGTCCGCCGCGCTTCCATCCCAGGATCATGGCGGCCAGTGCCACGCCCATGTTCTGCAGGACGATCGGGACACCAAGGGCTCCGATCGGGACGGTGATGCCGCCGAGCACGATGATCAGGGCGGCGAAGGCCGCGATCAACGCAATGTCGGCGGCTGTGGAACGGGAGGATGGTGTCGTCATGGAAAGAACTTTAGCCGGTTCACTGTACGGCGTTCAACACAGTGTCCGTGGGGCCTGCCCGTGCTGCCCGGAGTGTGCGGTCTGTTAGCGTGGGAGTCATGAGACGCACCGAGTTCGACAGGTTGGTCACCGGGGAGTTCGGCGATTCCTTCGGTACCTGGATCGCCGGTAGTCATGTCCTGCAGTCGCTCGGACGGACATCGGCCGAGTTGATCGAACAGGGGCACGATCTTCGGGAGATCTGGCTGTCGTTGTGCGATGATTTCGATGTCCCGTCGGACCGGCGGTTGGGCGAGGACCTGTGAGCTGACCTGTAAGTTCCGATTGTGCCGGTCGGGTGTTCGACTTGCTTTCGGCCCAATTGCGTTGATCGAACACAGGTTCGTGTATTCTCGTTGGTGTCCGCCCTGCACGGTAGAAATGGGGACCAGAACGTTGGCCCGGGATCACCGCTGACGGGAACCCCGGCACTACCGCCGGAGTCTATCTCCGGTAAAGGCCCGCTGACTGAACCAAGCACCGAACGAATCGAGGACTGAGATGGCCACCAGGAAGAAGACCGCTGCAGCCGGAAACGTCGCCAACGACCGGCAGAAGGCGCTCGATCTCGCGATGTCGCAGATCGAGAAGGATTTCGGCAAGGGGGCGGTGATGCGTCTGGGTGACGACAACCGCCCGCCGATCCAGGTGATCTCCTCCGGCAACATCGCCATCAACGTGGCGCTGGGTATCGGAGGATTCCCGCGCGGCAGGGTCGTGGAGATCTACGGTCCGGAGTCCTCGGGTAAGACCACGGTGGCCCTGCACGCCATCGCCGAGGCCCAGCGGGCCGGTGGCATCGCCGCGTTCGTCGACGCCGAGCACGCCCTGGACCCGGACTACGCCCGCAAGCTCGGCGTGGACACCGACAACCTGTTGGTGTCCCAGCCCGACACCGGTGAGCAGGCACTCGAGATCGCCGATATGCTGGTTCGTTCCGGCGCCATCGACATCATCGTGGTCGACTCCGTGGCGGCACTGACCCCGAAGGCCGAGATCGACGGCGACATGGGTGACAGCCACGTCGGCCTGCAGGCCCGCCTGATGAGCCAGGCGCTGAGAAAGATGACCGGTGCCCTGCACCAGACCGGGACCACCGCGATCTTCATCAACCAGCTGCGCGAGAAGATCGGCGTGATGTTCGGTTCCCCGGAGACCACCACCGGCGGTAAGGCCCTGAAGTTCTACGCTTCGGTGCGTTGTGACGTGCGCCGGATCCAGACCCTCAAGGACGGTCAGGATGCGGTGGGCAACCGTACCAAGATGAAGATCGTCAAGAACAAGGTCTCCCCGCCGTTCAAGATCGCCGAGTTCGACATCCTCTACGGTGAGGGTGTGTCCCGTGAAGGATCGATCATCGACCTCGGTGTCGACAACGGCATCGTGAAGAAGTCGGGCTCCTGGTACACCTACAAGGGTGACCAGCTGGGGCAGGGCAAGGAGAAGGCCCGTGAGTTCCTGAAGACCAACCCGGACCTGTGCGCCGAGATCGAGGACAAGATCATGCAGACGCTGCAGGTTGGTCCGTACGCCGCGAAGTCCGGTGCCGTCGCGGCCGAGTCCGACGAGATGGACGTTCCGGGCATGGAGTCCGGTGCCGGCGCAACCGACCCGGACAATGTGCCGATCAGTGTGGTGCCGACCTTCGACGACGAGGACGATGACTAAGTCCGATGACTGAGTTCACCTCCGACGAGCCTGGCATGGGCCACGGCCCTGACGGCCAGGGGAAGACGGTGGAGAAGGTCAGGGCGCTGCAGGAGGCCATTGCCGCGGTCCAGGCTGACGGTGGTGCCGAGCCGATCGTCGATGCCCTGCTGGAGGAACGGCTGGCACCGTTGAAGGCCAAGGCCCAGCGTCTGGTCAGCCACCGCGACCGCTCTGTGCACGAACTCCGGCAGCGATTGGGGGAGGTCACCTCGTCCGATGGCACACCAGTCGATACCGAATTGGTGGAGATGGTGGTCGAACGGTGCATCGCCAACGGCATGGTCGATGACCAGCGGTTTGCACACGAGTGGGTCCGGCAGCGTCAGTACAACAAGAAGAAGTCGGTGTCCGCGCTGCGCCGCGAACTACACGACAAAAAGGTCCCGGCAGACATCATCGAGGATGCGCTGTCACAGGTCGACCAGGACGAGCAGGACGAGATCCTGCAGTCACTGGTGACGAAGAAAGCGGGCACCGTGAAGACGGTGCCCGCTGACCGGGGGGAGTACGACAAGGCACTGCGCCGCATCGTCGGGGTAGCTGCCCGCCGGGGGTTCCCGGAGGGCCGTAGTCTCACCGCCGCCCGGGCCGCGCTGGATGAGCGCATCTCAGAACTCGGCGGCTGAACCGCCGGCCCAGGCGAGATCCCGCCGGGGCAGGAGATCATCGGCCCGGCTTGCCTAGTCAGTGCCGGGACGTAGGTCCTTGTGCCCTTCGGCGTGCCAGTCGACATTCACGCTGTCCTTGGTCTCCAGGCCCTGGTCGGGCTGGTGGGGGACCTTGGCAACGATATTGCGGCGGGCACGCCCCGCACGCAGCTGCTGCTCGATACGCTCCGCCAGCTTCGACAGACCGAAGTTGATCAGGATCATGATCGCAGCAACAGCCAGCAGCGCCGGCAGCATCGCACCGTAGAACTCGCCGAGCTGACGCCCCGACCGGACGACCTCGACGAAGCCGATGGCGTAACCCAGCGCCGAATCCTTCAGCGCAATGACCATCTGGGAGACGATTGCCGGCAGCATCGCGGCCACGGCCTGCGGCAGCAGGACCTTGCGCATCGTCTGGCCCCAGGACATGCCCAGGGCGTAGGCAGCCTCGGACTGGCCCTTCGGCAGCGACTCGATACCCGAGCGCAGCACCTCGGCGATGACCGAGCCGTTGTACAGCGTCAGAGCGAAGACCACGGCCGCAAGACCCAGGTACTGCGACGGGAAGACCCCGTAGAAGCCGAACATGGCATAGCCGAAGAGAATCAGCACCAGCACCGGAATGGAACGGAAAAGCTCGACGACGATGCCGCAGAACCAACGCACCGCGCGATTCGTCGAGAGTCGTCCGATCCCGAACACGGCACCGAAGATCAGGGAGAAGACGATCGACAGCAGTGCTGCGCCGATCGTCGCCAACAGACCCGGGAGAATGTAGGTGGTCCAGGTGCTGCCCTCGAGGAAGATGTTCCACTTGTCGGCGTCGAGCTGACCGCCGTCGTTGAGCTTCCACAGCACCCAGGCCAGGATCGCCAAGAGGGCGATGGTGGTGATGACCGTCAGGATTTTGTTGAAACGCACCGCCCGGGGGCCGGGGGTGTCATAGAGAACTGTCGCACGTGCAGACATCAGCGCTTCACCGCCCAACGCTTACCCGCCCAGCCGAAGAACAGGCCGGTCGGGAGGGTGAGAACGATGAAGCCTGCCGCGATGATCGCGGTGATGACGAACAGGTCACTGGCATAATTCTCCGTCATGGTCTTCATCAGCAGCGACGCCTCGCCGACGCCGATGACTGAGGCGATGGTGGTGTTCTTGATCAGGGCGATCAGGGTGTTGCCCAGCGGAACGATCGCGCCACGGAACGCCTGGGGGAAGACGACGTAACGGAAGTTCTGCATGAAGCCCAGGCCCAACGAGCGGGCGGCCTCAGCTTGACCGAAAGGCACCGTGTTGATGCCCGAGCGCAGCGACTCGGCCACGAAGGTCGAGGTGTACAGGATGAACGCCAGCACCGCGAGTCGGAAGTTCTGCTGTTCGACGAAAGCATCACTGCTCTCATTCGCCAGCAGCAGATTCAGCTGGTAGTACAGGCCCATGGTCATCAGCAGGGCGACCAGGGTCAGGGGGGTGTTGCGCACGATGTTGATGTACGCGGTGGAGACGGTCCGCAGGATGCCCACCGGGCAGACCCGCATCGCCGTGAGGATCACGCCGAGGATCAGGGCGCCGATCGCTGACCAGAACGACAGCTTGATCGTCACCCAGAACACCGGGAGCAGTTCGGGGCCCATTTCGGCCCATAGATCGGGATTCATGTTGTTCTACCTCCTTCTTCCTTCCGGTCAGGACTCTTCTGTGAAGGAGAGGTCGCCGATATTCGGCTTGGGGCCGATCTCGAAATCTTCACCGAGGTTGTCGCGTGCCATGGTCTCGAAGGCGCCGGAGTCGTGCATCTCCTCCAGTGCCTCGTTGACGGCATCGACGTCCGCGTCGTTGCCCTTGGGCAGGCCGATGCCGTAGTTCTCGTCGGTCCAGTAGGAGCCGTCGTCGTTCTGCAGTTCGATGACCTGGAACTCGTCGCCGTAGCGTTCCAGGAAGCGCTGCGCGAAACCGGCCAGGATGGTCGTGTCGGTGGTGGTGGCGTCCACCACCCCCTGCTTCACACCTTCGGCGCAGGCGGCGTAGGTGTCGAACTCCTGGAGCTGGACCCCGGGGAGCTCCGCCTTGACCTGCTGGGCCGGGGTGGAGCCGGAGACCGAGCACAATCGGGTGCCGTCGGCGACGTCCTCCAGGCCCCTGATGGCATTGTCGGCATCGATCAGCAGTCCCTGGTGGGTTACCAGGTAGGGCCCGGCGAAGTCCACGGCGTCCAGGCGTCCGGCGTTGATCGAGTAGGTGGCGGCGATCATGTTGACCTCGCCGTTGCTGATCAACTGCTCACGCTGGGCGGAGGGGGTTTCACGCCAGGTGATGTCCGGCATGTCCCAGCCGTTCTTGTCCGCGATGTACTTGACCACGTACTCGGAGACCTCGACGTCCAGACCGACGAACTCCTTGTCCGGGGTGCGCTCGCCGAGACCGGGCTGGTCGTACTTGGTGCCCAGGGTGACGCTGCCGTCACGGATGTCGTCGAGCAGGGAGCGCGGTTCGGTGCTGCCGCAGGCCGCCAGGGCCACGACCCCGGCGGCGGCGACCACCGTCGCGGTGACTCGCCGGAGCACGCCGGTGCGTCCTCTCGTGGATGAATGTGTCTTCAGATTCCTCACGGTCAGATCGCCTCCCTAGTGGCCGTGGATCTTGGCCAGGAAGTCCTTGGCGCGATCCGACTCAGGGTTGGTGAAGAAGGTCTCCGGATCGGTGTCCTCGACGATGGCACCGTCGGCCATGAACAGGATCCGGTCGGCGGCCTTGCGGGCGAAGCCCATCTCGTGGGTCACCACGACCATGGTCATACCGCCGGCGGCGAGGTCGGCCATGACGTCCAGCACCTCGTTGATCATCTCCGGGTCAAGCGCGGAGGTCGGCTCGTCGAAGAGCATCACCTTCGGCTCCATGGCCAGGGAGCGGGCGATGGCCACGCGCTGCTGCTGGCCACCGGAGAGCTGGGCGGGATACTTCTCGGCCTGGACGGCGATGCCCACGCGGTCGAGCAGCCGGTCAGCGGCCTTGTTGGCCTCCGCCTTGGGGGTCTTGCGGACCTTCAACGGTCCCAGGGTGATGTTGTCCCGGATGGTCATGTGGCTGAACAGGTTGAACGACTGGAAGACCATGCCGACTTCCGAGCGCAGCCGGGCGAGGTCCTTACCCTCCTCAGGCAGGAGCTCACCGTTGATGTGGATCTCTCCGCTGTCGATGGTCTCCAGACGGTTGATCGTGCGGCACAACGTGGACTTACCGGAACCGGAGGGGCCGAGAACAACGACGACCTGGCCGGCCGGAATATCGAGGTTGATGTCCTTCAGGGCCTGGAAGTCCCCGAAGTACTTGTTCACCCCACTCAACTTGATCATGGTGGCATTCTCGTTAACTGTCATAGGCGAAGTCTACTGCTGTGGTGGGTCGAAGGGGGAAACCAACAAGGGACTTCACGATGGAGAATGTGTAGATCCGGGGATTCGGCAGGTAGTGGCACCTCGACTAGACTGGGCCGACGTGGCTGATACCCCAATCACAGCAGAGAAGACCAGCGACTACAGGGCCGATGGCGCCGGAGTGCCGCGCACCTACGAGGTGCGGACCTTCGGCTGCCAGATGAACGTCCACGACTCCGAGCGACTCTCGGGGCTTCTGGAGGACTCCGGTTACGTGTCGGCGAGCCGGACCGGTGCGTCCACACCCGACGTGGTGGTCTTCAACACCTGCGCGGTGCGTGAGAACGCCGACAACCGGCTCTACGGCACCCTCGGGCAGCTGAAGAAGGTCAAGGACGCCCACCCGGGGATGCAGATCGCCGTCGGCGGTTGCATGGCGCAGAAGGACAAGGACACCGTCGTCGCCAAGGCCCCGTGGGTGGACGTGGTCTTCGGCACGCACAACATCGGTTCGCTGCCGGCACTGCTGGCACGCAGCGCCCACAACCAGCAGGCCGAGGTGGAGATCCTCGACTCTCTGGAGCAGTTCCCCTCGGTGCTGCCGGCCAAGCGCGAGTCCGCCTACGCCGGCTGGGTCAGCGTGTCGGTGGGCTGCAACAACACCTGCACCTTCTGCATCGTGCCCTCGTTGCGCGGCGCGGAGCAGGACCGGCGCCCCGGCGACATCCTGGCCGAGGTGCAGGCACTGGTCGACCAGGGGGTCACCGAGGTCACGCTGCTGGGCCAGAACGTCAACGCCTACGGCGTGAACTTCTCCGACCCCACCCTGGAACGTGACCGTAGCGCCTTCTCGAAGCTGCTGCGGGCCTGCGGCGAGATCGAGGGCCTGGAGCGGCTGCGTTTCACCAGTCCGCACCCGGCGGAGTTCACCGACGACGTCATCGAGGCGATGGCCGAGACCCCGGTCGTCTGCCCGCAGCTGCACATGCCGCTGCAGTCCGGCTCCGACAAGGTGCTCAAGGAGATGCGCCGGTCCTACCGCTCGAAGCGGTTCCTGGGGATCCTGGACAAGGTACGTGACCGGCTGCCGGACGCGGCGATCACCACCGACCTCATCGTCGGCTTCCCGGGTGAGACCGAGGAGGATTTCCAGGAGACCCTGCGGGTCGTCGAGGAGTCCCGCTTTAGCAGCGCCTACACCTTCCAGTACTCGCCGCGTCCCGGCACCCCGGCCGCCGGGTACGCCGACCAGGTGCCGAAGGCTGTGGTGCAGGACCGCTACGAGCGACTGATGGCACTGCAGGACCGGATCAGTGCCGAGGAGAACGCCGCCCAGGTCGGACGCTGCGTCGAACTGCTGGTGCAGGACGGTGGGGGACGTAAGAACGCCGAGACCAAGCGCATGTCCGGACGTGCCCGCGACGGCCGCCTGGTGCACTTCGACCCCGGTGAGGTGCCGGTGCGTCCCGGTGACATCGTCGAGGTCACCGTGACCGGTTCGGCCCCGTTCTTCCTGCTGGCGGATTCCGGGGTCCACACCCACCGCCGGACCAGGGCGGGGGACTTGTCGGAGGCAGGGACGGTGCCGACCACCGCTCCCATCCCCACCACCGGTGCCGGACCGGGTGCTGGCACAGTGGTGGGAGTTGGACTTGGGCTGCCGGGGATCGGACGCCCCAGTGGTTCCACACAAGACCTGGGACTGACCCAGGCAGGAGCATCACAGGGAGGATGCGGCTGTGAGTGATAGGGCGAGCAAGAAGGCCAGCAAGAACGCCAGCGGCACTGATGTCGCGAAGGCCAGCGACACAGACGCTGCGGCGGCTGACCGGCAGGAGATCAACTCCCGCCGGGCGGCGGCGATCGACAAGCACATCGCCGAGCTGCAGGAGCAGAACGGTGGTGACCTGGCCCGCGCCGAGCGTGCGGCGGCGGGGACGATCGTGCTGGGTGGCGCCCTGCCGATGCTGCTCTGTGGCGGGATCCTCATGCTGGTGGTGATGTTCATGCCACACTCCGGTTCCGTCCACACCTATGACGTCCTGCTCAACTCCGATCGGGCGCAGGCCTTCGTGACGACGCTGCCGGAGCGGATCTACGCCTGGCTGTCCTTGGTCGGTGGCGTACTTCTGACCTTCGGTACGGTGTTCTCCCGCTCGTCCCTGGTCGCCTGGGTGAACTGGATCGTCTGCGGGATCGGCTGGGTCTACGCGGTGCTCGCCATCGGTATGCGGCAGTCCCGACCACCGACAGAGCCGGGAGAGGGCCCCGGTATCGCCCTGATCCTGGGGTTCATCGGGATGGTGTTCATCTTCATCACGCTGTCGAGCCGCCTGCTGCGTCGTGGCGCGGTGCAGAAGGAGATCGCAGCCCGCCGGCGCACCTTGGCCGACCAGGACGAGGAGTCCCGGGCCAAGCAGCTGGTGCTGCGCACCGGCCTGGCGCCGGTGGTGGCCGAGGATCTCGCCAACCCGGCCGACAACCGACGGAACCGTGTCCGGGCCCGACGGGAGTCGCAGGCCACGGGGCAGTCGCAGGCAGCGGGGGAGTCCACGTCGGAGTCGGCACCGGAGTCATCGTCGACCGACGAGCAGCACTAGTCCTCGGCAGCCTGGGCCGCCGTCTCCGCCCACTCGGCCCACTGGTCGGCCTGGTCGCGAAGCTCGGCGGCCTTCTTGGCACGACCGGCCTTCTCCGCATCCTCGGCCGAGGACCGCAGCTGATCGACCTTCGCCTGGAACTGGGCGACACGTGCCTCGACCTCAGGGTCGGTACGGCGCCACTGCTGCTCGGCGAAATCGGCGACGCGGGATTCCAGGACTCCGATCTTTTCGTCGAACTCGCGCACCCGGGCACGCGGCACGAAACCGATCTCGTCAAACTTCTCCTGTAGTTCCCGCAGCACCTCACGTGCCCGGTCCAGGCCGGACTCCGGGTCGATCTTCGCGTCGTACTCGTCGAGCAGCGCCTGCTTGGCCACAGCATTGTCCTCGAACTCGGCGTCCTTACGGCGGTTGTCGGCGTCCTTGGCCCCGAAGAAGTGGTCCTGGGCGGCACGGAACTGCGCCCACAGCCGATCATCATCGGCACGCTGCGCCCGACCAGCGGCCTTCCACTCACCCATCAGGTCACGGTAGGCACGTGCGGTCTCGTTCCAGTCCGTGGAGTCCTGCATGGCCACGGCGCGGGCGACGAGGTCCTGCTTGCGACGCTTCACCGCCCCACGCTGCTTGTCCAGGTCGGCGAAGTGTGCGCCGCGCCGCTGGTTGAAACTCTCCCTCGCGGTACGGATCCGCTTCCACAGTGCATCGTTGACGACCCGCTCGCCGCCACCGAGGGTGCGCCACTCATCGACGATGGCACGCATCCGGTCGCCGTCGGCCTTCCAGTTCTCGCCCTCGGCGGCGATGCGCTCGGCCTCGACGGTGAGCTCCTCGCGACGCTGCGCCGCCTGGCTGACCACTTTCCCGGCACGTTCCAGGATCCCGGCCAGGCGGGTGTCCAGGGCAGGCACGTCGCCGAGGATGTCCGCGGTGGGCAGACTCTCCTGGATCCGGGTGGCGTCGGCACTGATGCGCTCGACCTCCTCCGGGTGACTCTCGAGCCGGGCGTCAAGCAGGCCGACCTCGGTGGCGACGTCGGCGTAGCGGCGTCCGAAGTGGGCCAGGCCCTCCTCCGGGGTACCGGCCTGCCAGACGCCGATCTGCCGCTCCGGCGGGCCGGTGAGCCACACTGCACCGTCGTCGTCGATGCGTCCGAACTTGGCGGCGACCTGCGGGTCGGCGTAGTCGGGGCCGGTGGCGGCAGCGGGGGCCGTCGGGGACGCAGCCCCGGCAACTGTCGCGGGAGTCGGGCGCTTGCTGGTGCTCACGTTCTGTCCAGGCCGGGGACCCGGCTTCGGGGCGTTCATCGATGATCCTCACCGTCGGTCGTCTGGTTTCCTGCCAGTATGTCAGAGCGGCCCGGGCTGCCCCGTAGAATGGTCATCCATGACCACCCCACGCAGCTCCTCCGGCGCCCCGGTGCCTCCCCGTCCGGTGGCGGTGGTCGGGCCGACCGGTTCCGGTAAGTCGGAGGTCGCCCTGGCCATCGCCGAAGCAGCCGACGGTGAAGTGGTGAACATCGACTCGATGCAGCTCTACTCGGGCATGGACATCGGCACGGCGAAGCTCCCGGTGGATCTGCGTCGGGGGATCGTGCACCACCAGTTCGACGTCCTCGACGTCACCGAGACCGCCTCGGTGGCGGCATACCGGGACGCCGCGGTGGCGGACGTGGAGGACATCCGGAAACGCGGGCGCACCCCGGTGATCGTCGGGGGGTCGATGATGTACGTCCAGGCACTGCTGGACGAGTGGGACCTGCCGCCGACCGATCCCCAGGTCCGCGCCCGGTGGGAGGCGGAACTCCATCGGATCGGTGTCGAGGCGCTGCACCAGAGGCTGGGGGAGATCGATCCGGAGGCCGCCAAGGTCATCGAGACCCGCGACCCGCGCCGTACCGTGCGCGCCCTGGAGGTCATCGAGCTCACCGGGCGTCCCTTTGCCGCTTCGCAGCCACCGAAAGACCGTCCCACCCGCTGGGACACCAGGATCATCGGGCTGGCCGCCGACCCCGCGTGGCTCAATCCGCGACTGGAGGCCCGGGTGCAGACCATGTTCGACGCCGGGCTTCTCGACGAGGTTGCCGCACTTCGCGCCCGGGGCTTACGACGGGACTCCACCGCCGGCCAGGCGATCGGCTACGCCCAGGTCCTCGACCATCTCGCCGGCGAGCTGAGCCTGGACGAGGCCGTGGAGCAGACGGTGATCGGCACCCGGCGGTACGCCCGCCGGCAGCGGGCCTGGTTCCGCCGCGATCCACGTATCGAGTGGTTCGACGCTGCGGAGCCCGGGGTGACCGACCGGATCGTGGCCGCGGTGACCACCTCCGCCCGGACCGGCGACTAGACTCTGGTGTCATGGTTGAGATCGACATCGTCAAGGGCCACGGCACCGGCAACGACTTCGTGGTCGTCCCGGATCCAGGCGCAGACCTGGAGCTGACCACCGAACGCATCCAGGCCCTGGCCGACCGGCACCGCGGTGTCGGCGCGGACGGGGTGATCCGTATCGCCACCGCCGGCGTCCTGGTCGATGCCGGGGTGTTGGACGCTCTGCCTGAGGGTGTGGATGCCGACGACTGGTTCATGGATTACTACAACGCCGATGGCTCGATCGCCGAGATGTGCGGCAACGGCGTCCGCGTGTTCAGCCACGCGCTGCGCGCCCTGGGGTTCACCGACGCCACCGAGATCCCGGTCGGCACCCGTGCCGGACGCCGCGACGTAGTCGTGCATTCCGCCGACACCACGGACGCCGAGGTGAGTGTGGGGATGGGCGTGCCGCGGACCTTCGGTACCTCCGTGGCGAGACAGGACGACGTCACCTTCGAGGGACTGGCCGTGGACATGGGCAACCCGCATCTGGCGTGTGTCGTCCCGGGCCTGGATCCGGCCGGGCTGGCGGCCCTCAATGTCGGTCTGGTCCCGACGTGGGATGACCGGGTGTTCCCGGACGGGGTGAACCTGGAACTCGTCACCGCGCTGGACGATGGCACAGTGCATATGCGTGTCCACGAGCGAGGGGTGGGGGAGACCTTGTCCTGCGGGACGGGGACGGTCGCCGCCGCTGTCGCCGCTGTTGCTGCGGAACGGAACAGTGGGCAGGACGGAGGAGCAGGGGCGGCCGCAGCCGACCGGACGGTGCGGGTGGTGATCCCCGGCGGCGAGGTCGAGGTGACGTTGAGCGCCGAGGGCCCGGCGGTGCTGCGTGGCCCGTCCCGCCTGGTGTTCTCCACCCGCGTCACCGTCTGAGTCCGGCCGGGGGTGACCGAGAGCCCGGCGGGGAGATCAGCCTCGGCGGGCCTCTGCGGCGTCCCGGCGGGCGCGCTCCCACATCGAGCTGAGCGCCACCGCACGCTGGTCTGTCTCGGTGAGCAGCGCCGTCAACGATGACACATCGGTCAACTCCCGCGCCCGGTCCGGAAGCTCATTCAGGAACTGTTCGCATGCGTCGGCGGCGGAGTGGAAGCGACGCACGCTGGAGACCTCCGACGCCGGGTCGAGCAGGGTCGGACGGTGCACCTCCCGGTCGCGGACGTGCTCGGGCGCGTGGGATCGCCGGAACGTCTCCCAGTCGTCCAGGACGACCGAGACATCGGTGGAGGACAGGGCCACGGAGTTCCGCAGTGACTCCAGCTCATGGACGGAGTCACGCCGCAGCACCAACGCGGTGCCGACAACGACGACTGCGCAGGCCAGCAGAACCCCCACCACCCCCAGGGCGCGAACCAGCACCAGGCTCACCACCGTCAGAACCAGCAGCGCCACCAGGTGTCCGCGGGCGGTGATCCGGCGGGACGTGGTGTGGTTGACCGCGGAGTGGCTTAGCTGGGGCCGGTCATCAGCCACAGGATCCTCCGCAGCCTCCTGACCCGCAGCCGCAGCCTCCGGAAGAGCAGGACGCCGGATCAACGGCGGTGGCGGTGAACTGGACATCGCCGGACAAGATCGTCCCGGTGGTGATCTCCGGGGTGTCGGGGGAATCAGGGACCACGACGGTGAAGGCGAAGGGGGCGTTGACGGTGCACACCCAGAAACGCTGTCCGGTCAGTGCGGTCGTCCGGCGGTCGGCCGAGGCGACCTCCACGGCGATGGTGGCCGTGGAGTGCGGTGCCGTGGCGCCGGAGTTCAGGTCGGCCATGCCCTTGGACTCCACGGTGCCGACCCGGAGGACGCCGGCCATCGCGGCGTCCTCCGGGGTGGTGTGGACGCCGACGTTGGCGGCGAGCGCGGACACCTGCACCGGCTGGTACTCCAGCGCACCCTCCTCCGAGAGCAGCGGGCCCTGGGCGACCGTCGCGGTGACCGAGGCGATCACCGGCGCGCCCTGACCACGGACCTGCAGCAGGGGAGTGTCGGCCACGATGTCGAGCACACCGACGATGTCGTCGATCATGCTCAGGTGCGCAGCGGTCTCCACCCCGCCACTGAAGCTGGCGAAGGATCCGTAGGGCTCCACGGCCAGGATCACCAGCCGTGCCCCACTCGGGTCGTCGTACTGCAGCACCTGGCCGTCCCGGACCTCCCCGGTGACCCGTAGAGCCCCTGACCCGTAGGCGGCCTCCAGTGCGTCCTGCCATCGGGTGAACTCCAGCCCGACACTCCTCAACTCCGGAATCATAGGTGCGATCCTACTCTCTGGGCGCAGACGTGGAAAGATGGAGGGGGATGACAGACAACGAAGAGACCACCGTCGGCGATCTGGACCTTGAACAGCGTTCCAGTCTTCGCCGACTCACCCGCGGAACCAACGTCCACTCCACCGAGCAGGACGACGGTTACGACGTTGAGTACCGAAAGCTCCGCCTGGAGAAAGTGGTGCTCGTCGGCGTGTGGACCGACGGCTCACTCGCGCAGATCGAGGCGCGGCTCGACGAGCTCGCCGCACTGGCGGAGACCGCCGGTTCCGAGGTCGCCGACATGCTTTACCAGCGGCGGGACAAGCCCGACGCGGGAACCTACATTGGTTCCGGCAAGGTCGAGGAGCTGCGCCAGGTCGTCGTGGAGACCGGTGCCGACACCGTCATCGCCGACGGTGAGCTCAGCCCCGGCCAGATGATCGCCCTGGAGAAGGCGCTGGACGTCAAGGTCATTGACCGGACCATGCTGATCCTCGACATCTTCGCCCAGCACGCCAAGTCCAAGGAAGGTAAGGCGCAGGTCGCCCTGGCCCAGCTGGAGTACCTGATCACCCGGGTGCGTGGCTGGGGTGGCGCCCTGTCACGACAGGCCGGCGGTCGTGCCGGAACCAACGGTGGTGTGGGTCTGCGTGGCCCCGGTGAGACCAAGATCGAGGCCGACCGTCGACGGCTGCGTACCGAGATGGCCCGGCTGCGCCGCGAGATCGCAAGCATGAAGAAGGCCCGCGACGTCAAGCGCAGCCGCCGTGACTCCTCGGCGATCGCCAAGATCGCCATCGCCGGGTACACCAACGCCGGAAAGTCCTCACTGCTCAACTCCCTGACAGGGGCGGGTGTGCTGGTGGAGGACGCCCTGTTCGCCACCCTGGACCCCACTACCCGGCGTGCCGAGCTCGTCGACGGTCGGGCCGTGGTGTTCTCCGACACCGTCGGTTTCATCCGCTTCCTGCCGACCCAGTTGGTTGAGGCTTTCCGCTCGACACTGGAGGAGGTCATGGCCGCCGATGTCGTACTGCACGTCGTTGACGGTTCCGACCCCTTCCCGATGGAGCAGATCGCCGCGGTGAACAAGGTCATCGGGGAGATCTCCGAGGAAGTGGGGGAGCAGGCCCCGCCGGAGATCCTGGTCGTCAACAAGATCGACCAGGCCGACCCGGTCGTGCTGGCGGAGCTGCGCAGTCGCCTCGACGATGTCGTCTTCGTCTCCGCGGCCACCGGTGAGGGGATCGAGGAGTTGGAGAGTCGGCTGGAGCTGTTCCTCAACTCCCTGGATGAGCGGGTCGTCCTGCAGGTCCCGTTCCACCGTGGCGATGTCGTGGCCCGCCTGCACGAGTACGGCACCGTGCTCAACGAGGAGTACACCGAGGACGGCACCCGGGTGGACGTCCGGTTGCCGGGCGTGCTGGCGGCGGAACTCAAGGAGTTTCGCGTCACCGACTGAGACCAGGTTCCGGGGGCGTGACCGGGTATCATCAACCGCGTGAAAAACAACCCCTTCTTCGGCTGGACGCTGCACGGCGACGGCAAGACCATCCAGCCCGGGGCCGTGGTCGCCCCCGATGAGAGACTGACCTGGCCACGCACGATCGGTATCGGCATGCAGCATGTCATCGCCATGTTCGGCGCCACGCTGCTGGTGCCGACCCTGACCGGCTTCCCGGTGAACACCACCCTGCTGTTCTCCGGACTCGGCACGATCATCTTCCTGTTGATCACCCGCAACCGGGTGCCGTCGTACCTGGGCAGTTCCTTCGCCTTCATCGCCCCGCTGACCGCCACCCAGCAGGACGGTTTCGCCGCCCAGCTCGGCGGTGTCATGGTCGCCGGTCTGGTGCTGATCCTTGTGGGTGTGATCGTCGCCGCCGCCGGACGACGTCTCCTTGATGCGGTACTGCCCCCGGCGGTCACCGGTGCCATCGTCGCCCTGATCGGTCTGAACCTGGCACCGACCGCGGCATCCAACTTCTCGGAGCAGCCGCTGGTCGCCGGGGTCACCCTCGCCGCCGTCCTCATCGTGACCGTGGCCGGGCGTGGGATGGTCGGACGTCTCGGCATCCTCATCGGAGTGATCATCGGCTGGCTCTTCGCCGTGGTCTCCGGCAATCTGGCGGACGGGGCGGCCGACACCATCGCCGAGGCCGACTGGATCGGGTTGCCGCAGTTCGCCACCCCTGAGTTCCAGCTCAGTGCGGTGTTGTTGACGCTGCCGGTGGTGGTCGTCCTGATCGCCGAGAACGTCGGGCACGTCAAGGCCGTGGCCGGGATGACCGGACGCAACCTCGACGGTGAGGCCGGTCCGGCCCTGATCGGTGACGGCATCGCCACGACCCTGGCCGGTGGTTTCGGCGGTTCGGGTACCACCACCTACGCAGAGAACATCGGTGTCATGGCGGCGACGAAGGTCTACTCGACCGCGGCCTACTGGGTGGCGGCAGCCACGGCGATTGCGCTGGCTTTCATCCCGAAGTTCGGAGCGGTCATCAACACCATCCCCGTCGGCGTACTGGGCGGGGCCACGATGGTCCTCTACGGGATGATCGGCCTGCTGGGTATCCGGATCTGGCAGGACAACAACGTCAACCTCACCAACCCGGTGAACCTCGCCGCTGCGGCGGCTGCCCTGGTCGCCGGAATCGGCAACCTGACCATCGAGATCGGCTCGTTGTCCCTGGAGGGCATCATGTGGGGCTCGGTGGGGATCATCGTGGGCTACCCGGTGCTCAAGTGGCTCTACGAGCATGTCGGCGAGGGACGCGACTTCTCCGTGCGCGACTACTACCTGCGTAGCTGAGACACTAAAGCCGGCAGGCCACGGGACGACCTGCCGGCAGGAGTGGGGGTGGGAAAGACTACTCGGCGTCGAGGTCCTTGACGATCAGCGCGGCGATGGCCTCGACAGCCTCGGCGTTGTCGGAGGTCACGGTCACCTCATCGCCCTTCTCGGCACCCAGGGCCATGATCATCAGCGAAGAGCTGGCGTCCGAGGGCTCCTCGTCGTCCTCACCCGGCAGGGAGAGCAGGATCTCGTCGTCGTAGCCGGCGGCGGCCTCGGCGATGATGGTGGCCGGACGGGCGTGGAGGCCGACGGCAGAGCCGACGGTGACGGTGGTTGATGCCATGATGCTTCTCTTTTCTCACGTCTCGGAAGAACTGTCCCGGAGGAACGGTTGCGACGGTTCTCTGTACCCCGTCAGCCTATCGAAAACCCGCGTCCGCGGTAGCGTGCGGGCGGTCGTATGGGTGGTACGTCCTGCGGCCGGGGGAAATGGAAACAGGACGTAGCGGCGATAACGCTGCGAGGGCCTTAAGCCTGGACGACCTCGACACCTTCGGCGATGAGTGCCTCGCGGTACTGTGCGGGTGCGTCGTCGTCGGTGACCAGGATGTCGATCTCCGGGACGGTGGCGAAACTGACGAGGTAGTCGCGGCCGAACTTGGTGGAGTCGCACATTGCGATGACCTGGGAGGCGTTGGCGATCATGGCCCGTTTCATCGCGGCCTCGGCGGCGTCGGCGGTTGAGAGCCCGTGATCCATCGACAGGGCATTGGTGCCGATGAAGGCCACGTCCGCGTGGTGCACGCCGATGGTGCGCAGTGCGATGTCGCCGACGACAGCCTGGGTGATCGGCCTGATGTGCCCACCGACCAACTGGACGTCGTTGAGTCCGGCTGCCGACAGTCGCACGGCCAGGGGCAGGAAGTTCGTCAGTACGGTGAGGTCGCGGAAGGGATTGTCCTCCGGGGTGCCGGCTTCGGCGACGGCGTGGGCGAGCATGGCCGTCGTCGTCCCGGCGTCGAGGAACACGGTGCCCGACCTGGGGAGCAGGGCGGCAGCGGCACGCCCGATGCGGATCTTCGCCTCGGTGGAGGTGGAGCCGCGGAGCTCGATCGGGGTCTCGGTGGTCTGATAGTTGTTCGTCGGCACCGCGCCGCCGTGGACCCGGTGTAGCGCCCCGTCGTTGTCCAGCACAGTGAGGTCACGACGGATCGTCTCGGGGGTGACGTTGAAGCGTTCGGCGAGTTCGGCAACAGTCACCCGACCGTTCACGGCGGTCAGCGAGGCGATCTGCCGTCGACGTTCCTCTGAGTACATGGCTTTCAGTCTAGGGGCAGGGGAGGTCCGCGGTCCGTAGGCCGGTAGGACAACGGGGGTGGGGTTTCAACCCCGGGGTAGGGCCCGGCGGTCCTCGTCGGGAACCGGGTAAAGTGGTCTGCAGCACAGTTTTGCACCGATCGATGGCGGGAGATTCGACACCATGGCAGATACGGCAGAAGGCACCACCGGTGTCCGGATTCTCATGGGGAAGTCGGTGGTGGCCGGCACCGTCTATGCGCCGGTGACGTGGGCGACCGAGCGTCCCGAGCTTCCGGAGGCGGATGCAACGGTCGTCGAGGACCAGCGTGAGGCCGAGTTCGAGGCTTTCACTGCGGCGGTCGACACGGTCGCCGGTCGGCTCAGTGCACGCGCGGAGACGGTGGAGGGGCACGCCCGCCAGGTCCTCGAGGCGACGGTGGCGATCGCCCGGGACCGCGCGTGGGCGAAGAAGGTCAAGAAGGCGATCAACGCCGGGCAGACCAACCAGTACGCGGTGCGTCAGGCCACGGATGATTTCGTGGACCTCTTCCTCAAGGCCGGGGGTGTGATGGCGGAGCGGGTGACCGACCTGAAGGACGTCCGCGATCGGGTGATCGCCGAACTCCGGGGCGAACCGGAGCCGGGAATCCCGGAGGTCACCACCCCACATGTCCTGTGTGCCGACGACCTCGCGCCAGCGGACACCGCCACCCTCGACCCCGAGTTGATCGTCGCCGTGATCACGGAGAAAGGTGGGGCCACCAGCCACACCGCGATCATCGCCCGACAACTGGACATTCCGTGCGTTGTCGCCGTAGGTAAGGGGCTGGCGGATATCACCAACGGGACCGAGGTGCTGGTGGATGCTGCTGCCGGAACAATTGAGACCGGCGTGCCGGCCGAGGATGTCGAGCGTCGGGTCGCTGAGGCGGCGGCGTTGGCGGAGAAGGTCCGGGGCTGGAGTGGTCCGGCGCAGACCTCGGACGGTCACCGGGTGCAGTTGCTGGCGAATGTGCAGGACGGCGACACCGCCATGCAGGCTGCGGAGTCGGTCGCCGAGGGCATCGGGTTGTTCCGCACCGAGCTGAGTTTCCTCAGTGAGACCGCCGAACCGAGTGTGGAGCAGCAGGCAGAGCGTTATGCCTCGGTGTTGTCGGCGTTCCCTGAGGGCAAGGTGGTCATCCGTACGTTGGATGCCGGCTCCGACAAGCCGGTGCCGTACGTGGATGCCGAGGACGAGGAGAACCCGGCTCTGGGAGTACGTGGTCTGCGTATCGCCCGGGGGAACAAGGCGTTGCTGGAGCGCCAGCTTGACGGGATCGCTCTGTCGGTGGAGAGCACCGGGAGGGCGGAGCGTGGGGGGCAGACCTGGGTGATGGCACCCATGGTGGCCACGGTGCAGGAGGCCCGTTGGTTCGCTGAGCTGTGCCACAGTCGGGGATTGACCGCCGGGGCGATGATCGAGGTGCCGGCGGCGGCGATGATGGCCGAGAAGATCATGTCCCACCTGGACTTTGTGTCGATCGGCACGAACGACCTGACCCAGTACACGATGGCGGCGGACCGGTTGTCGTCCTCGCTGGCGTATCTCACCGATCCCTGGCAGCCGGCGGTGCTCCACCTGGTGCACACCACCTGTCGTGCAGGTGCGGTGACGAAGACCGCGGTGGGAGTCTGTGGTGAGGCGGCCGCCGACCCGTTGCTGGCCTGTGTGCTCGCAGGGCTCGGCGTCACCTCGTTGTCGGCGGCGACCCCGGCGTTGGCGGCGGTGGGCGCACAGCTGGGCGAGGTTGATTTCGTGACCTGCCGGGAGATGGCCGCCGCAGCGTTGGACGCTGAAGGGGCTGAGGAAGCCCGCATCGCGGCTGCGGCAGTGATCGGACGCTGACCCGCCCGGGAGCAACCGGTCAGATCTTGCGGAGGACAGCCACGACACGGCCGAGGATGTCGGCGTTGTCTCCCCGGATGGGCTCGAAGAGCTCATTGTGGGGGATCAGCCAGGTTCCGCTGTCGTCCTGCTGGAACTCCTTGACCGTGGCCTCCCCGTCGATCATGGCGGCGACGAATTCGCCGAGCTCGGCGACCTTCTGGGACCGCACCACGACCCAGTCGCCGTTGAAGATGCCGGCATCGCGCATCGACTCGCCGACCACCTGCAGCAGAAAGAGTTCGCCGCCGCCGACCAGTTCCTGGGGCAGCGGGAAGTGCGCCTCGACGTGCTCCTCGGCGAGGATCGGTGAGCCTGCGGCGATCTGACCGACGACGGGGACGAAGGACGGCGAGGGCATGCCTTCGGGGGCAGTCGTGGGGGCGGGGGCCGTCGCCGGCTTCGGCCCCGGACGCGAGGAGGTGTCTTCCTCGAAATCCCGGATGTCGACAGCCCGCGGCTTGTTGTCCTCGCGGCGCAGGTAGCCCTTCCGCTCCAGCTCGCGCAGGTGGTAGGAGACCGAGGACGTGGAGTTCAGCCCGACGGCATCGCAGATCTCCCGGATGCTCGGCGGGTAACCGCGGAAGCGGGTGGCGTCCTTGATCACGTCCATGATCCGTCGCTGACGTTCCGAGAGCTTTTCGCGGCCCTTCGAATCGGTGGCGTTGGTCGCGCGCGACCCCGACCGGCGCCGTGTCCCCGTTGTGCTGCCTGCGGAATCCGCTGGCGTGCTGCCTGCGGAATCCGCCGGGATCTGCTGATTCTCTGTCATTGTGACCCACTCCCTGACGTTGTTTGCCGACCCGCTGATCTGGTCGTTAGCCCGACCATACATCAGATGGTGGACATATTTCATCATTGTGTTCGAAAGATTCTCGATAAGGCTGGACACGTTCGAACGCGCGTGCTAAATTTTCGAACGAACAATGGTTCTCGAACATGCGGGCGAAATTGAGACGGTGCCCCGGTGTTCGTGTCCGACCCCGGTGGTCTCATGGGGTTGCCACGGTGTCCGAAGGTCGGCGCCGGTCCAGGAGAAAGAGGTCGTCATGGCTGTAGTCAACACCACTCGCTACACTGTAGTCGCTGATCGTCCCGTGTACCGGCGCCCCGATTGGGCCGGTCAGGATTCGGTGCGGTCAACTTCTGCCGCCCCGTTTTCGAACACCTGGGGCAGCGGTGCGGTGCATACGCCTACCGTAGCTGACCGCGAACGTCGACGTCGGATCGCCGCCGGTGTGGAACGCCCGTTCGATGTCACGAGCCGATGGGCCAGGATTCGCCGTCGAATGAACCTGGTGGCGGAATCGCCGGGTGTGTGTTTGCTCGCACTCGTCACTTTCGCTGCGCTGCTGGGTGCGGGTCCGGTGATCATCGCGGGTTCGGAGCCCGAGCCAGCTGTGGACCATCATCCTGCGGCAGTCGCCGGAATCGATGCAGGAAGCAGCGACCGCGCTACGCACGGTGGCCAGGCGGTGGATGTCGCCCCGGTGTCCACGGATACTTCGGCACGCTGACCTCTCCCACGCCCGCTATGGCATGACACTGTCAGCTCTCCCAGGACTCATGACCTCCGGGGGTGTGCTCGGTGGGGTAGCGGTAGGATCGTGAACAACGAAGCGATCCGCCAACCTGTCACGAAGGGAGCACCACCGTGCTCTGCCCCGCCTGCCGCTCCGATGTGTCACGAGTCGTCGATTCCCGCACCGTGGAGTCCGGGTCCGCGATTCGCCGTCGCCGTGAATGCACGAACTGCAAGAACAGGTTCACCACTGTGGAGCGTTCGGTGCTGCTGGTCACCAAACGCAACGGTGTCACCGAGGAGTTCCGGCGCGACAAAGTCATCCGTGGTGTCGGTCGAGCCTGCCAGGGGCTCGGTGTGTCAGAGGATGACTTGAAGGTGCTGGCCCACGACGTTGAGCAGTCGATCCGTGCTCGACACGGTTCGCAGGTCGCCGCCGATGATATCGGCCTGGCGATCCTGGAACCGCTGCGCAAACTGAACGTCGTGGCCTACCTGCGTTTCGCCTCGGTCTACAAGTCCTTCAAATCCACCGAAGATTTCGAGCGCGAGATCGCCATGCTACGGAAGGCCTCGGATTCCGCCGATTCGACCGACCCGGTAGACCCGTCAGACCCGGTCCGCCGGGCCAGCGAAGAGCACGGCGTCAACCTCACCTGATCTTGTCGAGGGCTTTGCGCACCCGGGTCACACTGGCCGGACGCGAGGTCCCCAGGTGCTGCGCGAACAGTGACACCCGGACTTCCTCGACCAACCACTCGACCTCCTTGATCTGGGGCGTCGCAGACCGGGAGCTCGGCAGCCGCTTCCGGGTCGCCTCGATCATCTCCTGGCACTCCTGGATCTGGCTATCCAGGTCGGCCTCGCGGTCCGGGTCGGTCTCCATCAACTCCAGCCGCGCAGACATCGCAGCGACATAACGGGGCACGTGGCGCATATGCCCGACACCGTTCACCGCCACCCGGTGCGGCCCGAGGAAGAAATCCAACTGCTTGCGCATGTCGGTGATCGACGCACCATCCCAGGACTGCAATTCCTCGGCCATGTCCGAGACCGCCAACACCGCTGGAGCGATCGCAACCACCATCTGCCGGACGACACCCGGCCCAGATGTGCGCGCGGCCTCCAGTGCGGTGGCACAGCGGTCGGGGTCGCGGATCACCGGGCCATGCTTTTCCAGCAGGTCACGGCATGCCAGAACCCGACAGTCCTCCACCAGGGCCTCCGCACCACCGTGCGGGTAGTTCTCCATGGCGACCCGCTGACGTAGCGGCATCCCCTTGATCATCTGCTTCGTCGATATCGTGCACTTCTCCAGCATCATCGCCAGCACGGTCGAGAACTGCTGGCCCGCCGCCGCCTGGGCAGTGGGCAAGGCCTTGAGCAGCAGCCCGTTCTTCTTGTCGGACACCAGCGCCGGATACGCGGACGTGGGCTGGCCGTCGACGATGGTCTCCACCGACTCTGGGATGGTGCCGAAGGTCTCCGCGGTCCAGCTGTCCGCCTGGGCCAGCACACCGGCACCGGTGCCACCGGCTCCGGACCCTGGGGTGTCACCCCGCTTCCCCTTACCCGGGGCTCCCTTGGGGCGTCCGCGACGCGCAGCGTCACCAGGGGAGGCCGGTGTGGGTTCGGAGCCGGACTCCGTACCGCCGCTCGTCCGGGCAGCTGCGGCAGCGATGGACTGGGAGATCTCGCCGGCCAGGTTCTTCTGCAGCTCACCAAGGTCCTTGGAAATTGCCACGGTCTTGCCCTTGCGGTCCACCGCGGCGAATGTCATCCGGAGGTGTCGGGGCACCCGGCTGTAGTCGAAATCGGTTGCGCTGATCCCGCTGCCACCCAACTGGCGCAGAGCATCGGCGAAGGCCTGTCCGAGGTCGCCGTCATAGGGGGTCATCCGGGACAAGGCTGCCCGGGCGAACTCACCGGCCGGTACCACACTGGTGCGCAGCGGCTTGGGCAGTGACTTGATCAGCGCTATGCACAGCTCCTCACGCATACCCGCCACCAGCCACCGGGACGGTTCCTCCTCGACGGTGGCCAGTAGCGGCAGCGGGATGCGCATGGTGATGCCGTCGGCCTCGTCGCCCGGGTCGAAGACGTACTCCAGGTCGAAGGTCATCGTTCCCTGGGTCCACGTGTCGGGGAACTCACGTGCCGCAGCCGCCCCACCATCGGAGTCGATCAGCGCGTCCGCCGAGAAGTTCAGCAGGTCAGGAGTCTTGTGCCGGGCCTTCTTCCACCATGAGTCGAAATGACGGGTGGAGACGACAGACTCAGGGATGTGCGCGTCGTAGAAGGCGAAGAGGGTGTCGTCGTCGACGACGATGTCACGCCTCCGTGCCTTGTCCTCGAGGCTCTCGGCCTCCTCCAGCAACTCCTGGTTGTGACGGAAGAAGCGGTGGTTGGTCCGCCAGTCACCCTCGACCAGGGCATGCCGGATGAACATCTCCCGGGCGGCCTCCGGATCGGTCCTGGACAGACTGACCCGCCGGTCCGGGATGATCGGCAGCCCCAGCATCATCGCCTTCTCGTGCACCTGTGCCTCGCCACGTTTGGACGACCAGTGCGGCTCCGCATAGGAGTAACGCACCATCTGCGGGGCAATGGCCTCGATCCACTCGGGTACCAGGGGACCCACAGTGCGGGCGAAGACCTGCGAGGTCTCCACCAGTTCGGCGGCCATGACCCACTGCGGTGGTTTCTTCGACAGATGCGATGAAGGGTGGATCACGAAAGTACTGTTGCGTGTCCCGGTGAACTGCCGGGAATTGCCCTGACGCATACCGATATTGGTCAGCAGGCCGGCAAGCATCGCCTTGTGCACGTTCTTCTCGTCCGGGGACGCGCCGGAGCCACGACGCCCACCGTCGGTCGGCGTCTGAGGGGGCTCCAGCTCGAAGTGCAGGTCGCGGAAGTGACGTACATCGGGGATCTTCCACCGCAGATCCTGGATGACACCGAGCAGCTGGCGGACCAGGTCCATCCACTCCAGAACCCGCACATAGTGGATGAACTCCTCGCGGCAGAGTTTCCGGAACTTGTTGCCGGACAGCTCGCGGCGCTGCTCCTGGAGATAGTTCCACAGCTTCAGCACGCTGATGAAGTCGGAGTCAGCCTTGAACCTGGCATGCAGCTGGTCGGCACGGGCCTGCTGCTCCAACGGACGTTCCCGGACGTCCTGGATGCTCAGGGCACTGACGATCACCGCCACCTGCTCCAGGACGTTGAGTTCGTGGGCGGCCGACAACATCCTGGCCAGCCTCGGATCCGTCGGGATCCGGGCCATGTCCCGGCCCACCTTGGTCAGGGAAAGCCCGGCGTCGGAGTCATCTCCCAGGGCACCGAGCTCCTTGAGCAGCAGGACACCGTCGCGTACCGATTTCGAGTCGGGTGGCTGGAGGAAAGGGAAGTCGGCGATGTCTCCGAGACCCAGAGCGGTCATCGAGAGAATGACGCTGGACAGGTGGGTACGCAGGATCTCCGGGTCGGTGAACTCGGGTCGTGCCTCGAAGTTCTCCTCCGAGTACAGGCGCACCGCAACGCCCTCGGAGACACGGCCGCATCGTCCGGACCGCTGCTTGGCCGAGGCCTGGCTGATCTCCTCGACAGGCAACCGCTGGACCTTGGTGCGGTGGGAGTATCGGGAGATCCGGGCGTAGCCGGTGTCGATGACGTACTTGATGCCCGGCACGGTCAGGGAGGTCTCGGCGATATTGGTGGCCAGGATGATCCGGCGCCGCGGACCGGTGCTGAACACCCGGTGCTGCTCGGCGGCGGACAAGCGTCCGAACAGCGGCAGGATCTCCAGGTTGCGGAACTTCCGGGTGCTCAGGGCATCCGCAGCATCGCGGATCTCCCGCTCGCCGGAGAAGAAACACAGGATGTCGCCCGGGCCCTCGGCGATCAGCTCGGAGGTGGCGTCCAGCAGACCGTCCAGGGGGTCGGTCTCGATCTCCCGCGTGGTGCCGTTGGGGGACTGCTCGATGCGGGTCAGTGGACGGTAGCGCACCTCGACGGGGTAGGTGCGTCCGGACACCTCGACGATGGGGGCCGGGGTGCCGTCGGCGGCCTTGAAGTGCTCGGCGAAGGACTCCGGGTCGATGGTGGCCGAGGTGATGATGACCTTGAGGTCGGGACGTTTCGGCAGGATCTCCCGGAGGTAGCCGAGCAGGAAGTCGATGTTGAGACTGCGTTCGTGGGCCTCGTCGACGATGATCGTGTCATAGCCACGCAGCAGCCGGTCGCGCTGGATCTCGGCCAGAAGAATGCCGTCGGTCATCAGCTTGACGGCGGTGGAGTCGGAGACGTGGTCGTCGAAGCGGATCTTGTAGCCGACCCGTCCTCCCGGCTCGCCGGCCTTCTCACCGAGTTCCTCGGCGATGCGGTCGGCGACACTGCGCGCGGCGATACGACGTGGCTGGGTGTGGCCGATCCGGGCAGATGTGCCGCGGCCCAGGGCCAGGCACATCTTCGGCAGCTGGGTGGTCTTTCCCGACCCGGTTTCACCGGCGACGATGACGACCTGGTGGTCGCGGATCGCGGCCATGATGTCGTCACGGCGGGCGGAGACCGGAAGTGACGCGGGGAAGGACAGGTTACGGTCCAGCCCGGTGCGCACCGTCCGGTTGCGTCCTGACCCCCGCGAGCTGGACCGTCCCGACCGGTTACGTCGACGCTTCGACTGCTGACCGTTCGTGCCCGGCTGACTGCTCTGAGCGTTCCTACCGCTCTGACGTGCCTGTCCCCGGGGCTCGGACGGATTGGACTCGCTCTTGGTCGCCCTGTGTGTTTCCCTGGATTCCACCCGGCGATTCTACCACCGCGGCCGGAAACGCCGGACCCCCGCCGTCACCTCGTATGAGGTGATGACGGGGGTCAGGGACGTGTCGGTGACGCGCCAGGGACTCACCGGAGATTCACGGGAGTCCTGCGGTGACGCAGGCTCTAGCGCGCGTCCTCGATCTCGATGGTCTGGGCGACGCCCTGGACCACAGCGGCAATCTTGACGGCCTCGAAGACCTGCTCCTTGGTCAGGCCCTCGTCGCGCACGGTCTTCTCGTGGGCGATGGTGCAGTGCTCGCAACCGTTGATGGTGGAGACAGCCAGGGAGAACAGCTCGAAGTCGACCTTCTCGATGCCGGGCTTGCCGATGACGTTCATCCGCAGGCCCATGCGGACCTGTGCGTAGTCGTCACCCAGCCAACCACGGGCGCGGTAGGCGACGTTGTTCATGGCCATGATGGACGCTGCGGCGAGCGCGGCGTTGTAGGCCTCGTCGGACAGGTGCTGCTTGGCCTCGTCGGAGATCTCGGAGAGCACCTGGTCGTTGCGGGTGGCGGCGGCGGTGGCGACGAAGGTGCCCCACAGCTGCTGCTCACTGAGCTCGGTCGAGCGCGTCAGGGTACCGAGGTTGAGCTTCAGGTCCTTGGCGTACTCGGGGAGTCCGGACTTCAGGTTGTCGATCGACATTTAGTTCAGTGCCTCCTGGACGACGTCCATCTTGTTGATGTTCTTGGTCGGGTCGTTGGCCTGCCAGTTGCAGGCGCAGACCTCTTCGGACTGCAGGGCGTCGAGGACGCGCAGGACCTCGTCGACGTTGCGGCCCACGGCGTCCGGGGTGACGGAGACGAACTGGATGACGTTGTCCGGGTCGACGATGTAGGTCGCACGGTCGGCGACACCGTCGGCGTTCTCGACACCGAGGGCGCGGATCAGGTCGTGGCGGACGTCAGCGAACATCGGGAAGGGGACACCCTTGAGCTCCGGGTGGGTGGCGCGCCAGTTGAAGTGGGCGAACTCGTTGTCGGTGGAGCCGCCGAGGATCTGGGTGTCGCGGTCCTGGAACTCGTCGTCGAGCTTGCCGAATGCGGCGATCTCGGTCGGGCAGACGAAGGTGAAGTCCTTCGGGTAGAAGAAGACGACCTTCCACTGGCCCTGGTACTTGTCGAGGCTGACCTCCTCGAAGTAGTCCTCCGGCTGCTGGGCGTTGGCCTCGTGCAGGTTGCCGCCCTTGAGTGCGGTGAGAGCGAACTCGGGGAACTGGTCGCCGACGGTGAGAATGGACACGTGAATGCCTCCTTGAGAGATCTACAACAAGCACCGGAGTGCTTCTGGAACCAGGTCCAAGTATGCCACCTTCCGGCCGATAGTGCAAAAGATAAACCTTTTTATCTGTAGGCGCCCGATAAGGCCGACCTATTCTAAGGTGAGTATAGGTCCATAAGGTTCCCCTGGTGTATTCTCATAGGTATGGTTAATAAGCCGTATCGTCCGACGATTTCCCAGCTGCGTACCTTCGTCACCATTGCGGAGCACGGGCACTTCGGTGCGGCTGCCCAACGACTCGGTATCTCGCAGCCGTCACTGTCCCAGGCTCTCGCCGCACTGGAGAACGGCCTCGGCGTCCAGCTGATCGAACGCTCCACCCGCCGGGTGATCGTCACACCCGTCGGTAGCTCCCTGCTGCCGTTCGCACAGGCGACCGTGGACTCCTTGGACGCCTTCGTCAGTCACGCCAAGGGCGCGCAGGGCCATCTCAGCGGTCCGGTCAGCATCGGCATGATCCCGACCATCGCCCCCTTCATCCTGCCGACCCTGCTGCGGTCACTGCCGGAGGTCGCTCCTGAGATGGAGCCCCGCATCGTCGAAGAGAAAACGGCCAGCCTGGTGGATTCACTGCGCCAGGGCGGACTGGATGCTGCGGTCCTGGCCTCTCCCGAGGACGGCTCCGGGCTGTCGCACATCGACCTGTACCACGAGGAGTTCGTCCTCGTCGTGCCGTCGACCCACTCCTACGCCGGACGTACCGACCTCACGGTGGACGACCTCCACGGCCTCGCGGATGCTGATGGTTCGAACGGCTCGGATGAACTGGACCTGCTGCTCCTCGACGACGGGCACTGCCTGCGCGACCAGGTGCTGGACCTGTGCCGTTCGGCGTCCCTGGCGACGGAGCCGGCCAGTTCGGTCACCCGGGCGGCATCGTTGTCGACGATCGTGCAGTGCGTCGTCGGTGGTCTGGGCTGCACGCTGGTCCCGATGAGCGCGGTGCCCGCCGAATGCGACCGTCCCGGACTGGGCCTCGCCAGGTTCGCCGGTGGGGCGCAGAGCGCCGGACGGACCGTGTCCCTGGCCTATCGCACCAGCTCGCACCGGGGCGAGGATTTCAGCGTCCTCGCCGACGCCGTGAAGACCGCCTACCAGGAGTCGCTGGAGGACGGTCAACGCGTCTTCGACAGGGCAGCCCGGGCCGACTGAATCAATCATGGTGCCAGGTCGGGGGGCGCCAGGTCGGGCGCCAACGTCGGGTGACGTGCAGCGTCAACCCCGGACGACGGTGAGCTCGCTGAGCCGTACCTCACCGCTGTCATCGGTGGCGTCGAGATCGACGACACCCTCAAAGGCCCAGCCGTGGTCGCCCTCCGGGTCGTCCAGGATCTGCCGGACCCGCCAGTGGCGTCCCTCCTCGGTGATGAGCACCAGCTGCGGGGAGCGTGCGGCGGCATCCACCCCGATATCCGCGTACTCGTCGAAGTAGGCGTCGAGTTCCTCGGGCCAGTCCGGGGCATCGTCCAGGTAGTCGTCGAGTAGGGCGAGCTGCTTCTCCCGCTCGAAGGCGAAGAGTTCGACATGGCGGAAGAAGTGGTTGCGCACCATCCGTCGCAGTGCCCGCGGATTCGCGCTGAGCAGTGACGGGTCATCGACGGCGAAGGCCTGCTCGGCCACCTGCTGTTCGGTGACCGGGGTATCAGGGTCGGACATCGCGGCCCACTCGTCGACCAGGGAGGAGTCCACCTGCCGGATCAGCTCGCCGAGCCAGACGATGATGTCCTCCAGCTCCTCGGTGCGGTGCTCCGGGGGAACGGTGTGCGACAGGGTGCGCCAGGCGTCGGTGAGGTAGCGCAGCACCACACCCTCGGAGCGGGCCAGGGTGTAGGTGGCGACCAGGTCGGAGAAGGTCATCGCCTTCTCGATCATGTCGCGCACCACCGACTTCGGCGCCAGGTCGAACTCCTTGGCCCACGGATTGGACTCGCAGAAGATGTCGTAGGCCTGCTCCAGGTCATCCTCCAGCGGCTTCGGCCACGTGATGTCCTCCACCAGGGCCATACGCTCGGTGTAGTCGACGCCCTCGGCCTTCAGCGCGGCGATCTCCTCACCGCGTCGCTCCCGCTGCTGGGCGGTGAGGATCTGGTTCGGGTTGTCCAGGATCGCCTCGATGGTGCTGATGATGTCGAGGGTGTAACTGTCCGACTCCGGGTCGAGCAGGTCCAGGGCCGCCAGGGCGAAAGGCGACAGCGGCTGGTTCAATGCGAAGTCACGCTGCAGTTCCTGGGTCAGGTGGGCATCCTTGCCGGACGGGGTGTCGGCCTCGACCTCCTCCACGATCCCGGCCTGCAACAACCCCCGGTACAGCGAGAGGGTGGTTCGGATGTCACGGTTCTGCTTGGCCCGGGTGTCATGGTTGCCTCGCAGCAGCCCTTTCAGCGCCTCATAGGTCCACTGGTCGCGGGCGATGACGTTGATCAGCATCGAGTTGCTCATCCGGAACTGGCTGACCAGTTCCTCCGGCTCGGCGGTGGTCAGCCGGTCGAAGGTGGACTGCGACCAGGTGGCACGGCCCTCGGGCGCGGACTTCTTGCGCATCTTCTTGAGCTTCTTCGGGTCCGAGCCGGCCCGTTGGCGAAGCCGGAAGTTCTCGATCTCATGGTCGGGGGCCTCGACCACCACGGTGCCCTCGGTGTCGTAGCCGGCGCGACCGGCGCGTCCGGCGATCTGATGGAACTCCCGGGACTTCAGGACGCGATGCTTGATGCCGTCGTACTTGGCCAGCCCGGTCATCAGCACGGTACGGATCGGCACATTGATGCCGACGCCGAGGGTGTCGGTGCCCGAGATGACGGCGAGCAGGCCCTGCTGGGCGAGCTTCTCCACCAGCCGACGGTACTTCGGCAGCATGCCGGCGTGGTGCACCCCGATGCCGCGGCGCAGCAGACCCGACAGCGTCTTGCCGAAGGCTGAGGTGAACCGGAAATCCCCGATGGCCTCCGCGATGGCGGCCTTACGTTCCTTGGAGGCGAAGCTCATGCTGGTCAGTGCCTGGGCGCGTTCCACCGCGTCACGTTGGGAGAAGTGGACGATGTAGACCGGCGCCTTGCCGTTGTCGACCAGCTCCTCCAGAGTCTCGTGCACCGGGGTGTAGACGTAGGAGAAGTCCAGGGGGACAGGACGCACCGTCCCGGTCACCGGGGTGGTGGGACGCCCGGTCCGGTCGGTGAGATCCTTCTCCAACCACGAGGTGTCACCGAGGGTCGCGCTCATCAGCAGGAACTGTGCCCGCGGCAGTTCCAGCAGGGGAATCTGCCAGGCCCACCCCCGGTCAGGCTCGGAGTAGTAGTGGAACTCGTCCATCACCACCTGGTCGATGTCGGCGGAGGCACCCTCGCGCAGGGCGATGTTCGCCACGACCTCAGCGGTCGCGCAGATGACCGGGGCGTGGCCGTTGACGGTGGCGTCACCGGTCATCATGCCGACGTTGGCGGCACCGAAGATCTCGCACATCGAGAAGAACTTTTCGCTGACCAGTGCCTTGATCGGTGCGGTGTAGAAGGTCCGCTTGCCGTGGGCCAGGGCGATGAAGTGTGCCGCGGTGGCGACCATCGACTTTCCTGACCCGGTCGGCGTCGCCAGGATGACATTGTCTCCGGCGGCCAGCGCCGTGGCGGCCTCCTCCTGGGCAGGGTAGAGACTGAAACCACGGCCCCGGGTCCACGCCAGGAAAGACTCCAGGACGGCGTCGTCGACGAGACTCTCGGGAACTTCGGCGAGGTCGGGGAGAAGGTCGGCCAGGGTCTGGTCGGCGTTGGTCACGGTACGGGGTTACCTGTCGGTGTCGGTGGGGTCTGAGTCGGTGTCGGTGCTGTCGGTGCTGTCGGAGTCAGTGTCGCCAGCGTTGTCGCCAGCGTTGTCGCCAGCGTTGTCGCCAGCATTGTCGGCTGCGTCGGTCGCGTCCATCCCGTCAGACTCGGCGGCCTCGGCGAGGAAGCGCTCGAACTCCGCGCTGATCTCGTCACCGGAGGGGATCTCCTCGCCCGGGGCGAGCAGTGCGTTCTCCGTCTTGCGGCGGATCCGCGCCATCTCCTCGTCGTACTGGCGTTCCAGGGCCCCGACGACCGAGGCGATCTCGGCGGAGTCGTCGACCTGCTCGGCGAGCTGCTGACGCACCTTGTCCATGTCCGCCTGCAACGCCCGCAGCGGCAGGGACAGCTCGGCGACCTTCTCCACGGTGTGCAGCAGACCGTAGGTCGCCTCCGGGTAGTCGGACGCGGCGATGTAGTGGGGGACGTGCGCAGTCAGGCCGACGGTGGTCAGTCCACGCCGGGACAGCAGTAGCTCGATGTCCAGCGCAGCCGCCCCCGGGATGATCATCCTGGAGGTCCAGGCACGCATCTCCTCGGTGAGCGACTGGTCGGAACTGTGCGCCGACACCACCAGCGGGCGGGTGTGCGGCACCGTCATCGGTGCGGCGTACAGGGTGATCGTGCGTTCAACGTTGGTGCGCGTGGCGAGTTCGGCGACGGCCTTGGAGAACGCTTCCCAGCGAAGATCCGGCTCGGGGCCGGTGAGCAGCAGGAAGGGGCGTCCGTCCGTGTCCTCCACCCGGTGCAGCGTGATCGACAGGTCCTCCCGGTCGACGACCTGGCCGGAGTCGATGGTGACCCCGGGGCGGCGTGACCGGTAGTCGATCAACTCGTCGACGTTGAAATTCGCCACCGGCGAGTGGTTCAGCGCCTGCAGCAGATGTTGCCCGGCCTGCTGGACGCCGTGGCCGGCATCCGCGTAGCCCTGGAGCGCGACCACCATCGACAGACCACCGGCAGCATCCCCGGTGTCCAGCGCGGGACCGGGGTACTCCAGTTCGTACATATGGTTGTCCTTCGGCATCGGTGCGAAACTCCCTTCACTGTCGCAACTCGCGCACATTTCAAGCCTACCAGTCGCTCTCCGTGCCATCGGGGGAGGTCAGGCGGTAGGAATCGTGTTATCCACAGGGGTCGGGTTATCCACATGTTCATTGGAGAACACCCACGACACGATGGTCGTCGCCGCGGGCTGCGGGGAAGATCGACCCATGACCTTCATGCCGTACAACACCACGCCGGACGATGACATTCCCGGCCCCGACAACGCCATCTCCCTCGGTTCGGACCCCGGGCTACTGATCACGGCTGTTCCGGCGTTGCTGGGATTCCGCCCCCGGTCGAGTTTGGTTCTCGTGGGGATGCGGGAGGAGGACATGTCCCGTCGGGTCGGCCCGGTGGTCCGCCTCGATCTTGACGGCGCAGCCCTGCGCGAGGCAGTCCACGCTCTGGAACGTGCTTTGGCCGGCTGCGAGGAACCCTCGGTGGTCGCCATGGTCATCGATCCCGAGTCGTGGCCGCTGTCCGGAGGTGTCGACGACCTACTGGGGGCTGCGGAAGACAGGCTCGCCCGGTTCGGGATCCCGGTCACCGAGACTCTCCTGATCGACGAGATACAGGCAGGACGGCGGTGGCGGGCGGTGCAACGCCACGGGGCCGAAGGCAGGTGGTGGTGTCTGCTCCAGGGGATGTTGGGGGCGGCCGAGGACAATCCGGTCCGGAGCACCTTGCAGCCCGGGGAATTCGACGGCTCGCTGTCGGCCGAGGAGTTCGCCGGGCTGCTGGGTCAGGCCGACGCGGTGTCGAGGGCGATTCCCACATTGCCCGACAGCTGGCGAACCGGGGTCGGCGGGACGACCGGGGTAGCGGGGGACGGCCTGATCGGGGACGGGGACACAGAGCCCAGCACAGTAGTACTGTGCTCGTTGCTGATGGAGGTCGCCGCGGTGGTCGATCCGAGGGTGGGGGAGACGGCGGCGGAGACGGCTGCGGAGACTCCGGGGCCCGCCGATATCCCGGTGGGATGCGGGGCGGACCTGGAGATGGCCCGGGCGGAGGTGCGTCGCCGATTAGCGGATCCGGTACTGGCGCAGGTGGTCTTCGACATGTGCATGTCACCGGAACTGTTTCCCGCGCTGGTTGTGCTGGGGTTGGGTTCCGGCAGTGTCGCCGTGGAGGCACTGCTGCTGGAGGTCGTCTCCTTGGCCGGTCCTGTGCTGCGTCACCGGGCCCTGGCGCTGATCGCCGTATTGGGGGTGTGCGGACGCAACGGCGCGCTGGGACTGCAGGCGGCGCGGTTGTGCCTGGCCGGTGGGGATACCGATGATCCGGGGGTTCTGAGGGGGGCAGAAGAGCTGCTCGCCGATGAGTTCCTCACCATGGTGGTGGCAGAGGCGACGTCGACCAGTCTCGCGCAACAGATCGTCACCGGGATGTGCGACGGCTCGGCGGCACCCATGGTGATCGACATCCTCGAGGCCGGCAGCCGGCGACTGGAGGACGGGCTCAGTGGAGAGCCAGGCGTGGACGCAGCTGTCGACCGGGCGGCGGTCAGCGCCGTGCGAACCGCGCTCGCTCGCCGAGCTGGGACGTGAACGCCCAGGCGTCGGAGACGATCGTCGTCAGGTCGGAGCGGGTGGGGGTCCAGCCCAGCTCCTCGATGGCGCGGGCGGAGGAGGCGATCAGCGTCGCCGGATCCCCGTCGCGACGCGGTGCGACCTCGGCCGGGATGGGATGGCCGGTGACCGTGCGGCAGGCGTCGATGACCTGCTGCACGCTGTAGCCGTCACCGGAGCCGAGGTTGAAGATCCGGTGGGTACCCGGGGTGTTGGAGCGTGCAGCCAGCAGGTGGGCATCCGCAAGATCCCGGATATGGATGTAGTCACGCACACAGGTGCCGTCCGGAGTCGGCCAGTCATCACCGAAGACCATGATCTTCTCGCGGGCGTCCAGGGCGACCTGCAGTACCAGCGGGATCAGGTGGGTCTCGATCTCACGGTTCTCGCCGACCGCGCCGTAGGCACCGGCGACGTTGAAGTACCGAAGACTTGTGGCACCCAGACCGTAGGCCCGGGCGTAGGAGGTGATGATCTGGTCGATGGACAGCTTCGAGGCCCCGTATGGGTTGGTCGGAGCGGTCGGCATGTCCTCGGTGATCGGGACGCTCTCCGGCTCGCCGTAGCAGGCGGCGGTAGAGGAGAAGACCAGGTTGTCGACCCCGTGGGAACGCATCAGGTCGAGCAGCTCCAGGGTGGTCACCACATTGCCGTGCCAGTAGATGTCCGGGGCGGACACGGACTCGCCGACCAGGGACTTCGCGGCGAAATGGAAGACCGCGGTGCAGTCGTCCGCGAGCACCTCGGCGGCACGGTCGAGCACATCGCCCTCGAAGAAGGTGGCGCCGGCGGGGACGGCGTCCCGGTTGCCGGTGGAGAGATCGTCGATCACGGAGACCCGGTAGCCCTGCTCCACCAGCACGGTGGCGCAGACACTACCGACATAGCCCGCGCCTCCGGTGACCAGGACATGGTCGCCGGCGGGGGAGGTGCCCGGTGCAACCGGTGCCATACGCGTAGACCTACTTCTCGACGACGATGCGGATCGCGTGACCGAGCTCCTCGGGCACGACGACGACGGAACCGTCCTCGGTGGTGATGGTCAGTCCGTCCGGGGTGTCCTGGATGGTCACCGTGACACCCGGGCGGATGTCGTTCTGGCCGAGCTGGCTGATCACCTTGTGCTCGACCTGGACGATCTCGTTGAAGCTGACGATCGTGGCCTTCGTCGGCGCACTCAGGTCAATGTCGGCGGCGCGGTGGGAGCCGTCCTCGGGGACCGGATCAGCCTCGCCCAGCTTGTCCAGGCCCGGGACCGGGTTGCCGAACGGCGACGTCGAGTGGTTGTCCAGCACACTGATCAGGCGCTTCTCGACCTCAACGCCCATCACGTGCTCCCAGCGGCACGCCTCGTCGTGGACGGACTCCCAGGGCAGGCCGATGACATCGACCAGCAGGCGCTCGGCGAGGCGATGCTTACGCATCACCGCGGTCGCGTGGTCACGGCCCTCCTCGGTGAGCTTCAGGGAACGGTCGTCGGCGATCCAGAGGAGTCCGTCGCGCTCCATACGGGCGACAGTCTGGCTCACCGTCGGGCCGGACTGCTCGAGCCGCTCGGCGATGCGGGCACGCAGCGGGGGAATGCCCTCCTCCTCCAGCTCATAGATCGTCCGGAGGTACATCTCGGTGGTATCGACGAGGTCCTTCACTCGACCATTACCTTTCTCTGAAACACGGGCCCGTCAACCTGGACGGGCGATGTGAGGGAACTATTCACACAGCGGTAATTCACAAGGTACACGTTACTACCGTCCGGTGGTGACCGGTGCTCGCCTGCCCTGCCTCGTCTGTGAGGGTCACACGGCGTATTCGCGCAGTCGGGCAGCCCGGTCACCCTCACGAAGCTTCGACATGACTTCCCGCTCGATCTGGCGGACCCGCTCGCGGGAGAGACCGAAACAGCGTCCGATCTGGTCCAGGGTGCGGGGCATGCCGTCGTCGAGACCGTAGCGCAGCTTGATGACGTCCTGCTCGCGCTCCTCGAGGGTGTCGAGTACCGCGCGGACATCGGAGTGGCGTAGCGACGCAACGACCGCAGCCTCAGCGTCGGTGGCTTCCGAATCCTCGATGAAGTCGCCCAGCGGGGCCTCCTCGTCGGAACCGACCGGCATATCCAGGCTCACCGGGTCACGGGACTGCTTCAGGAGCATCTCGATCTTCGACTCATCGATGCCGGACTCCTCGGCGAGCTCCTCGTTCGTGGCCTCGCGGCCGAGGTGCTGGTACATCTCCCGCTTGATCCGGGACAGTTTGTTGACCTGCTCGACCAGATGGACAGGCAGCCTGATGGTGCGCGACTGGTCGGCCATGCCACGGGTGATCGCCTGGCGGATCCACCAGGTGGCGTAGGTCGAGAACTTGAAGCCTTTGGCGTAGTCGAACTTCTCCATGGCGCGGATCAGTCCAAGGTTGCCCTCCTGGATCAGATCCAGCAGCGGCATGCCTCGGCCGGTGTACCGCTTGGCCAGGGACACCACCAGGCGGAGGTTCGCTTCCAGCAGGTGGGTGCGGGCGGCGCGCCCCTCGCGGGCCAGGACCTTCATGTCGCGCTTGGTCGCGCGGGTCAGCTTCTCACCGCTGTCGAGGATGTGCTCGGCGTACAGGCCGACCTCGATCTGCTTAGAGAGCTCAACCTCGTCCTGGGCGGTCAGCAGGGCGGTCTTTCCGATGCCGTTGAGGTAGACCCGCACCAGGTCAGCCGAAGGGTTCTCGTTGTTACCGCGGCGGCGACCCTTGTCTTCGGGGGCGCTGCGTTCGCTGTCGGTGTCGCCGTCGGAACTGTCACCGGAGCTGTCGGTAGGGTTGTCGTTGACAGCGGATTCGTCGAGGTCGTCGACGTCTGCGGGTACATCCCGGTCTGTGGCGGTCGTCTCCAGAATGTCGTTCTCTACCGGTGTGCCGGCGCCCTTGGTACTGCGGTTTCCCATCTGGCTGACCTCCTGGGTTTGGGTGTCTGAAGCTCTGACTATGCCAACGGGGCACCCGATAGTTTTGTTCCCCGGGTCATGTGCGGCCCCGGAACGAATTACACCAATGTGGGGGTGGTGGTCGGGATCATGCCTCGATGATGAGGGTATATGGCCCGAGATTGGTGGACGAGACCTCCATCATCGCCCCGAACCGACCGGTCTCCACCCGCATCCCCCGGGACCGCAGATCGTCCACGATCTTCTCGAGGACCTCGGCCGCCTGCTCACCGGGCGCGGCCGGCGACCATGACGGTCGCCGACCTTTCGCCGTCGCCCCCATCAGCGTGAACTGACTGACCACCAGGACCTCGGCACCGTTGTCCTGGGCGCTGACGTCACGCCCGGACTCCCATGACTCACCGGCAGACGGCAGGATCCGCAGCTCGGCGATCTTCCGTGCGACCGTGGCCCAGGCCTCCGGGTCGTCGTCGCGCCCTGCCCCGACCAGGGCGAGCAACGCGCCGCGTCCGGCACCGTCCCGGTCAGCGTCGACATGACCGACGACTTCACCGTCAACGACCACCGAGGCGGTCGCCACGGTACTGACCACCGCCCTCACAGTTCCGCCCCGCTGAAGCCGCTGAAGCCGCTGTCGTCGCTGTCGTCACTGTCGTCAGTGTCGCCCAGGCCATCCACCAGCTCGACGGGCAGCACCAGACCATGGCGTACGAGGTCGACCACCAGCGGAACGAGGGCGGTGGTGAACTCGTCTTCGTCGAGCCCGTTGACCGCACAGTACAGCTCCGCGGTGTCACGCAGACTCAACCCCTGCGGGGACAGGCCGGCGATGACCGCCGACAGTGGGGCGTCGACCTCGTGGCTGTAGCGCGGCCCTTCGGTACGGGTCAGCCGGAGGACCTCCGGGTGGAAGCCCACGGCAGGGATGTCCTCGGTGCCGATCGTCGCCAGCTCGACGGTCTCCCTCGCCAGCCCCGGACGCACCTGGAACCGGGCGTCCAGGAGCCGGTCTGCATCGGTTTCGGCCAGCCAGGCGGCCCGGGTGAAGTGCTCGGCCACCTCATCACCGAAGAACTCCAGGTCCGGGGTGTCCAGCACCTCGAAGGTCACTTCGGAGGGTCCGTCGATGCGTTCCAGGTGCACGTACCCCATGCCGATCCGGGCCACGTCATGCTGCTGCAGGTAGTCGAGCCAGTGGGTGCACCGTCGTCGTCCCTCCGGGGAACGGAGGTCGACCGAGGCGTCCGACAACCAGGTGCGCACGTACACCGACGGCGACACCTCGTCGCGCTGGACGACCCAGGCGCGGATGCCCTCGGACGGTAGCCAGGAGGCCACCCGGTTCGCCGGGGATTCCGTCAGGCTGGTGACCCAGGCGCCGAGCAGGTGCGCGGTGCCGCCGGGGGCGAGGTGGGCTGCGGCGCCCTCGACGACGGTGCGGGAGGCACCGTCCAGCTCCAGTCCGGAATCACGGTAGATCTGGCCGTTCTCCGCAGGGCCGACGACGAAAGGGGGATTCGACACGATGCGGGTGAACGTCTCATCAGTCACCGGCTCGAACCAGGAGCCCTCCCGGAAGTCGACCGGGGTGGCATCGGTGCCGGTGACGCTGCGCTCGGACGCACGGGCGTAGTCCAGGGCCCTGGTGTTGACGTCGGTGGCCACCGTGCGGGCGGCGGGCAACAGTAGTGCCAGGACCCCGGACCCGGTGCCGAGGTCCAGCAGACTTTCCGTGGGGGATGCCGGAACTTGATTGAGTAGCGTCAACGGAGCCTGACCCACTCCGGGAACGTGGTCACTGCGGCGGGTGGTGGTGGCTGCCGAGGCATCCGGGTCCGAGGCGATCAGCACCGGGCGGCCATCACCGTGGCGGTCGTGAGTCACCGGGCGGATGTCGATGGTGGAGCGCACCAAGGCGTCCGTATCAGTCTGGTCGGCCGCCAGGATGCCGGCGGCGACCAGGTCATCTGCCAGGTCATCGCCGAGTACCCCGGCGACGGCGGCGAACTCCACCGGCTCCCGGAGGAAGAAAACCGCTGTCAGGGTGGCGCTCCGGGGGTCGACAGCACCGGTGTCCCTGCGACGGGTCAGATGCCACACCGCGGCACCGGGGTTGCCGGACAACGCCTCGGCGTGACCTTCACGCCCCAGGGCGGCGAGCACCAGGTCGGCGCTGTAGTCCAGCGCGGTCAGCGCCCGGACCAGGTCGCCGAGGGCGGGGGACTGAACATCAACGCTCATCAGGATCCTCGTTTCTCTCTGTGCTGTCTGTGCTGCCGGTGTCATCCATCTCGCCAGGGGTGTCCTCAGGTTCAGCGTCGATGACCTCGGACTCCGACGCCGCGGAGTCACCGCCGTCAAGTTGGGGACGGTGGGTGCCCGCGGTGCCTGCCTCCAGCGCAGTACGCATCGCCTGCTGCTGCTGACGGACCAGGGCCGGCTTGTAGACCTTCGGCTGACCCTTCTCGGTGTCCGGTGCCTTTTCATTCGCCAGTAGCACCGCGACCCACGGCAACGGCAACGACGCGACGGCGAAGAACGCGGCCAACAGCGGACTGTGCAGCCAGGCGTAGGCCACCACCGCCAGGACGAGCAACGGGATACGGGCCAGCTGCAACGCCGCATAAACCCGCTTACGGTGACGCCAGTCGTCCAGCCGAGGCCTCTTGGCCGTGGTGATCAGTGACACCTCGTCACCGCTGTCCCGCAGTGGAGGGTGCGACTGTTGCGGACGCCGTGGGTCGCGGCTGTCGTCCCGCCGCTGTGTGGCGTCCTCGTTGTCTGGCATGGGGTCCACCGTAGTCCTGCACAGTCACGGCACAACCCGTGGGACCGGCCAATCGCCCAATCGAGGTGCGTGGCTGGAAAACAGCGGACGCGAGGGGCATGATTGGGGCTGTGACTACTCCATCAACGACAACGATTGAGCGCCCGGACGTCCGCACGGACGACCAGACGTCGGACGACACCCCGAAGTTCTTCCACTACGTCAAGAAGGACAAGATCGTCGACTCCGCGGTGAACGGAAGGATGGTCGTCGCCCTCTGCGGCGAGACGTTCCCGGTCACGAAGCAGGCGAAGCCGGGCTCCCCGGTGTGCCCGGACTGCGAGAAGATCTACCAGGGGCTCCGCCGGAAGTGAGTCTGCCAACGTCGTACGGCACTCTGCGTGCCTGGCAGCAGGCTGCGCTGCGCCAGTACATCGACCAGGCTCCCCAGGACTTCCTCGCGGTCGCGACCCCCGGGGCAGGTAAGACCACCTTCGCCCTGACTGTCGCCCGCATGCTGCTGGACAACCGCACCGTGCAGCGCATCGTCATCGTGGTGCCCACCGAACACCTGAAGACCCAGTGGTCGCAGGCGGCGGCCCGCCAGGGAATCTCCATCGACGCGGAGTTCACCAATTCCTCGGCGGTCAACCACGCCCACCAGGGCGTGGCGGTGACCTATGCCCAGGTCGGCATGAAGCCGACCAAGCACTACCAGGTGGCAACCGCCCAGAAGACCCTGGTGATCCTCGACGAGATCCACCATGCCGGTGACGCCAAGAGCTGGGGCGACGGTGTGCGCTTCGCCTATGACCAGGCTGAACGACGCCTGGCGTTGACCGGTACCCCGTTCCGTTCGGACGACTCGGCCATTCCCTTCGTCGGCTACCAGGAGATCGACGGGGCTATGGTCTCCCAGTCGGACTACACCTACGGCTACTCCGAGGCCCTTGCCGACGGCGTGGTGCGTCCGGTGGTCTTCATGGCCTACTCGGGTGAGGCCCGGTGGCGCGACAGCGCCGGCGAGGAGTACGAGGCGCGTCTCGGCTCGCCCCTGAATGCCGAGCAGACCGCCAGGGCGTGGAAGACCGCGCTGGACCCGAAGGGGGAGTGGATCCCCGCGGTGCTGGCCTCTGCCCACACGAGGCTGATGCAGATGCGGCAGAGCATCCCGGACGCCGGCGGTCTGGTCATCGCCACCGACACCACCACCGCCCGCGCCTACGCGGTGATCCTGGAACGCATCAGTGGCACGAAGGTCACCGTCGTGCTGTCCGACGAAGTCGGAGCCAGCGACCGGATCAAGCAGTTCTCCGACTCCACCGACCAGTGGATGGTCGCCGTCCGCATGGTGTCGGAGGGTGTCGACGTTCCCCGTCTCGCCGTCGGCGTGTACGCGACCTCGGCGTCGACCCCGTTGTTCTTTGCCCAGGCCATCGGACGTTTCGTTCGTTCGCGTCGCCCCGGGGAGTCAGCGAGTGTCTTCGTGCCGAGTGTGCCGGTACTGCTCGACCTGGCGTCCAACATGGAACGCCAGCGCAACCACGTGCTGGGCAAACCGGACCGTCCGAATGAAGGCTGGGACGATGAGCTCCTGGCGCAGGCGAACAAGCAGGAGGACGAGCCGGACGAGCTGAAGGGCTATGAGACGCTCGGCGCAAACGCCGAGCTCGACCACCTCATCTTCGACGGGTCGAACTACGGCACCACGGTCGCCGGTTCGGAGGAGGAGCAGGAGTACCTGGGGTTGCCCGGGCTGCTCGACGCCGAACAGATGCGTACCCTGCTCCAGCAGCGGCAGACCCGGCAGCTGGACAACCGGGAGCGGGCGGCGAAGACCGCCGAGGTGGAGCAGAAAGATCGTGCCACCCGGGTGTCCGACGACTCCGCGGACAGCTCCGCCGGGGCCGACCGGGTCGCCAGTGAACAGCTGCCGGCGTTGCGCAAGAAGCTCAATGCTCTGGTCGGTGCGAAATCCGCGCGTACCGGGCGTCCGCACGGTGCCATCCACAACGAGGTCCGGCGCAACTGTGGTGGGCCGCCCACCGCACTGTGCAGCGCCCAGCAGTTGCAGGACCGGATCGCCTACCTGCGTGACTGGTGACCGCTGCTTGATACTCTGGGCGGTGACAACAGCGGGTGCCGACAGTGTTGCGCACCCGGCCCCCAGACCAGCCGGTCACGGTAGCTCGTGCGGCGGAGAGGCGACGCCACCACCATGGCCCAGGCAGACAACACCCCGGCAGGACGCGATGTGCCCGGAACCAACCGTCGGCAGAGCCGACTGAGTATCGCCGCCCTGCTGCTGGCGGTGCTGGCCGTCCCCGCCGCACTGTTCCCCTGGTTGGGACTGGTGGTTGCCGTGGTGGTGCTGGCCGTCGCACTGGTCGCCTTGATCCGGACGATGCGTTCCTCCGAGATCAGTCGCGGCTACCCCATTGCCGCGGTCGGGGTGTCCATCGCCGCTGTCGCCCTGGCCGGCATCATCACCAACGGCACGGCGAATCAGATCGAGGAGTGCGATCCGCAGGACCAGGCGGAGCTGGAACAATGCCTGGAGGACGGCCGCTCGAGCAACTGACGACTGACCCGCCGGGCAGCGGGGGGGGGCTGCACCGGCGGGTCAGAGTGGGCAGAGCGGGGGGAGTGAGCCAACGCGGCGCCGTCGCGGCCACGTCGGTGCCCCTCCGTCGTCGGACTACTCCAGGTAGTCGCGCAGTACCTGGGAGCGGGAGGGGTGGCGCAGCTTCGACATCGTCTTCGACTCGATCTGACGGATGCGCTCGCGGGTGACCCCGTAGACCTGGCCGATCTCGTCGAGGGTCCGAGGCATGCCGTCGGTCAGGCCGAATCGCAGCTTGACCACACCGGCCTCCCGCTCGGAGAGGGTGTGCAGCACATCCTGCAGCTGGTCCTGCAGCAGGGTGAAGCTCACCGCGTCGACGGCGATGACGGCCTCGGAGTCCTCGATGAAGTCACCGAGCTGGCTGTCGCCCTCGTCGCCGATGGTCTGGTCCAGGGAGATCGGCTCGCGGGCGTACTGCTGGATCTCCAGCACCTTGTCCACGGTGATGTCCATCTCGCGGGCCAGCTCCTCCGGGGTGGGCTCACGGCCCAGGTCCTGGAGCAGCTCGCGCTGGATCCGGCCCAGCTTGTTGATGACCTCCACCATGTGCACCGGGATACGGATGGTGCGCGCCTGGTCGGCCATCGCACGGGTGATGGCCTGGCGGATCCACCAGGTGGCGTAGGTGGAGAACTTGTAGCCCTTGGTGTAGTCGAACTTCTCGACGGCGCGGATCAGGCCGAGGTTGCCCTCCTGGATCAGGTCCAGGAACGCCATGCCGCGGCCGGTGTAGCGCTTGGCCAGTGAGACGACCAGACGGAGGTTCGCCTCCAGCAGGTGGTTCTTGGCCTTTCGACCGTCGCGGTCGATCTCTCGCAGGTCGCGCTTCTGCATCGGCGAGATCTTCTCCTCGGAGTTGAGGATCTCGTCGAGCTTGTGGTGGGCGTAGAGGCCGGCCTCGATACGCTTGGCCAGCGACACCTCCTGCTCGGCGTTGAGCAGCGCGACCTTACCGATCTGCTTGAGGTAGGCACGCACCGAGTCAGCAGAGGCAGTGAGCTCGGCATCCTTACGGGCCTGGCGCAGCGCAGCGGACTCGTCCTCGTCCCAGACGAAGCTGCCGTCGTCGGCCTTCGCTTCACCGGACTCCTCGGAGTCGTCGTCGGCGGCAGCGCTGCCGGAGCCTGCCCCGTCGGTGGCCTCGTCCCCGGAGTCGGCGTCCTCCTCATCGTCCTCCAGGTCGTCGCCGAGGTCGAGGTCGGCCTCCACATCGACGTCATCGACAACATCGACATCATCAATGTCGTCGATGCTGGTGAATCCGTCGACCTGGTCCGCGGCACCCTCGACTTCGTCCGTGTCATCACCGGTGGTGGTGGCGGCGTCCTTGGCCTTGGCTCCGCGGCGGGTCTGCTCGGCGGCATCTGCGGCGGTGGTGGTCTTCTTCGCCGCGGTCTTCGTGGCCGTCGCCTTGCGGGCGGTGGTCTTCTTGGCTGCGGTCTTCTTCGTCGTCTTCTTGGTGGCGGTCTTCTTCGCGGCAGTTTTCTTGGCAGCCGTCTTCTTCGCAGTGCCGGACGCGCCGGTGGCACCCGCAGGCGATGCCGTCTCGGCGGCGTCTGCGGTGGAAGAGGTGGCTGTCTCAGCGGCGGCAGACGTGACCGGGGAGGCAGCGCGAGGCGCGGCCTTGCGGGCGGCGGTCCGGGCGGTCTTCTTCGCCGTCGTCTTCTTCGCCACCTTTCGACCGGTCGTCGTTGCCGAGGCCGCCGGGGCGTTGCCGCCGTCGGCGTCGTTTCCGGAGGTGGAACTGGTGTTGGCCGCCACGAAAGACCTTTCTTGCGGGGTCAGGGGACTTGCTTTCGGTGCTCCTCCGTCAGGAACACAGTCGACCCCCGATTATAACCCAGGCGGCGCGAAAGGCGGTTGTTGGACCCCGGAGACTCCAGGAAGTCAGTGCCGGTACCCCCGAAACAGTCAGGGGCGCACCCCGTCACGCACCGCCAGGGCGGCGCCGATGATTCCCGCCCGGTTGCGAAGCTTGGCCGGGACCACAGTCACGTCCACGGTGAGCTTCGGAACCCACTTCTCGTGCTTCCGGGAGATGCCGCCACCGACGATGATCGTCGTCGGGTTGAGGATCCGGACGTACTCGTGCAGTACCCGGTCGACCCGTCCAGCCCATTCCCGGTAGGTCAGGTCTTCACGGGTGCGTACCGCCGCCGAAGCCCAGTCCTCGGCGTCCATCGCCGGAAACCGCAGGTGGCCGAGCTCGGTGTTGGGGAACAGCTCTCCATCATGCAGCAGCGCCGAGCCGATCCCGGTGCCGAAGGTCAGCAGCAACACACTGCCTGAGGTAGCCTTTGGATCCCCGAAGGCGACCTCGGCGATGCCCGCAGCGTCCGCGTCGTTGAGGACCGTGAACTCCGGGGCGGACCCGGCACCGGCAACCCCGGCGGCCGCCAGCCGGGTGGTGAACAACTCCCGGCAGTCGGTTCCGATCCAGGAGGGGTCGATGTTCGCCGCCGTCCGCGCGGTCTGGTCGGTGACGACCCCCGGGACGGTGAGTCCGACAGGTCCGTCCCACCCGGCCTGCAGCAGTAGTTCGGCGACGGTGTCTGCGACCGCCTCCGGCGTGGCGGGGCGGGGAGTGGGGATCCGGATCCGGTCACCGATGAACTCGCCGGTCCCCAGGTCCACCCGGGCCCCCTTGATCCCGCTGCCGCCGATGTCCACACCGAAACCGATGTCGGATGTGCCGGTGACGGTGCCTGCTGACCTGCTGTCTGACGAGTTGTCCGAGGTGCTCATGGTTTCCTGATGCTACCGCAGCCTTGGCCCCCGGTAGCGGTGGCAGAATAGGGAACATGGCTGAACAGAGCAACCACCACCTCCTCGACGAACAGTCCACCCGGTCACTGGACCCCGCAGCCGCGGCGGCCCTGGCCGGGAGAACCCCTGACGACCTGCGCCGCGTGTGCGTGTCGATCGCCGCAGAAGCCGCCGCCCTGGTGCGGTCGGCACGGCACTCTGCGGGGGTGCGGGTGGGTGTCAGCGGCACCAAGTCCTCTGCGGTGGACCCGGTCACCGAGATCGACCGGGCCAGCGAGACGCTGATCCGCGACCGGATCGCCGCACACAGTGCCGCAGCAGGGGGGCAGGACGTCATTCTCGGCGAGGAGGAGGGCGGACGCATCGTCGAAGGGCGGGTCACCTGGGTGGTTGACCCGGTGGACGGCACGGTGAACCTGATCTACGGGATCCCCGCCAGCGCGGTGAGTATCGCCGCCACCGTCGACGGGGTTCCCGTCGCCGGTGCGGTGGCCGACATCGCCCGCCGTCGGGTGTTCTCCGCCGCCGTGGGGGAGAACGCCCGTATTGCCTGGGAAGCCGACCTCTCTGCCGAGCAGACGCTGCCCCGCTGGTCCCCGGAAAACACAGACGGAGACCTGTCCACCGCCCTGGTGGCCACCGGTTTCTCCTACCAGGCCGACAACCGGGCGGCGCAGGTCGGTCTGCTTGCCGACCTGATGCCACGGATCCGTGACATCCGGCGGGTCGGCTCGGCGGCACTGGACCTGTGCGCGGTGGCCGCCGGACGCGTCGACGGCTACTACGAGCACGGCCTGGGCCCCTGGGACCATGCTGCCGGTGGGCTGATCGCGGCCCGGTCCGGGGCCGTGGTCTACCTGCCCCGGTTGACGGCCGGTTACGCCGACGGACTGCCTGTGCTGGCGGCAGCACCATCGATCGTCACGGAACTGGCGGGGGAGATCGTGGGTACCCGCATTCCTGATCCTGATCGCGGGCCGTTGACCTAGTGCTTCGGTGTTTTTCCGGGGTCTCTCGGCCACCGGTGTGGGGTGGCGAAGTGACAAGTGACGTTCGCTGTTTTACTATGCGCGTCTAGTGCCCGGGAATGTTCGTCGGTCCAGCACCGTTGACCACGTATATCCACCCGGTGACCTGCGCGGGGGAGACTCCGTCACAGAACAGACACAACTGCCACGAGGAGCACGATTATGGCTACCGACTACGATGCGCCGCGCACCCGTCTTGAGGACGAGATCGAAACCGATTCACTTGAGGGACTGAAGGCCGCAGAGAAGGCTGAGCCCGCTGTCGACGACAATGACGACGGAGACGTCGTTGAGCCGATCGACATCCCGATGGCCGACCTGTCAGGTGAGGAGCTCAGTGGCTCGGTGATTCCGCGCCAGAACGACGAGTTCACCTGCTCGGTCTGCTTCCTGGTCCAGCACCGCACCCGCATTGCCGAGGACAATGGTGCAGGCGAGCTGATCTGCGTGGACTGCGCCTAGATTCGACACGGCGCCACACGGCGTCATCCAGTGCCATTCAGCGCCACACGCAGTGCTACAAGTGAACGGCCCCACCTCGTGACGAAGGTGGGGCCGTTCATGTCACGTAAGGTGTGTCGGCGTCTGTCAGTCGACGACGGGACGTCCGAACGCGGCGAGTAGCTTCTCTGGCTCATGGGTGGAGATCAGCCAGTAGGGGGAGGGGTCGTCCGGGTCGTCGAGGACGAGCATCGCCATCGAGGGGACCCAGGTGCGGTGGATCACGAATGCCGCCGGATCGAGCTGGCGCCCCATCGCCGCGCTCCGGGCACTCGGCGGCACCGCGAGAGTCCGGCTGACCACCGATGCCGGAAGAGACGCCTCTCCAGCCCGCAGCCAAGTCTCGCCGTCCTCGGCGCGCTCCACGACGAGTTCGTTGCGCGACAGGTGCAGCAGCGACCAGACGACCGCTCCGGCAGCGAGGAGCCCAGCGATCACACCCCAGTACCAGCCACGGCCCATCTGTCCCTGAAAGCCGATCAGGGTGGCCACCCCGAGACCAATCACCCACCAAGACAGCGGGACGCGTTGGCGCTCGCGGTACAGCACACCCGGCCCCACCCCGTCAGGATGGATCTGGCCAGAATCCTGAGGCACGTCTTCTCCTGTCGCTTCGGGCTCGTTCACGATCTCCCAGTGTATCCGCATGGGGGCCGAACCCGATAAGCCGACCCTCCCCCCGGTAGACTCCGGCACCATGACTGACAGTCCCGACTCTGCGTTGAAGATCCTCCGGCTCGATCCTGATCTGCCGTTGCCGCGCCGGGCGCACCCTACCGACGCCGGTATCGACCTGCATTGTGCGGTCGACGTCACGCTGGCGCCAGGGGAGCGTGCTCTGGTGCCCACCGGCATTGCCGTGGCTCTGCCGGCGGGCACAGTCGGACTGGTCCACCCCCGTAGTGGGCTGGCCACGAAGAAGGGACTGTCGATCGTCAACGCCCCGGGAACCGTGGACGCCGACTATCGTGGCGAAGTGAAGGTCTGTCTGGTGAACCTGGACCGCGTTGATCCCATCGAAATCACCCGCGGCGACCGTATCGCCCAGTTCCTGGTGCAGCAGGTGTCGCTGTGCGAGGTGGTCGAGGTGTCGGACGCCGATGATCTCGGTGATACCGCCCGGGGTTCCGGCGGTCACGGGTCCACCGGAGTCTGACCCCTCCCGCCGACTGCCTCCGCAGTCGACGACAGTTACGCAACACGTATGTACGCAACACAGTAGGGAGATTCACAGCATGTGGCCTTTCGGCAAGAAGAAAGACACAGCCACCGGCGCCGCCGACCGCGAGACCGGTCAGCCGACCCGCGCGGCAGCTCCTGCCGAGACAGGGGCCTCGGCTGAGGCACCAGCCCCGGTCGATGTGCCCGCCACGGACCAGCAGTCCACCCCGGACACCACCGTCGCTGCCGCCTCGGGGTACGACCCGGTCAACGGCAGCTTCGGCCCGTTCGACGGCGACAACGTGGACTTCCGGGAGTTCGACTACTCGGACTTCGCGAAGAGTGGACTGGACCTCGGATCGCTCCGGGTCCCGGTACCGCACAACGGTGAGGTCCAGGTGGAGATGGGGTCCAAGGGCCCGCAGATGATCCACATCCTCACCCCGTTCGGCCGCCTCACCCCGGTCGCCATGGCCGCCCCCCGCTCCGGCAACCAGTGGGCTGACAGCATCTCGGACGTCACCAAGGGGATGAGTGGTGACGGCCTGGAGGTCACCGTGGGATCCAGCCTGTGGGGTCCGGAGGTGCTGGGCACCGTGAAGAATGGTGCGATGCGGGTGATCGGCGTCGACGGTCCCCGCTGGATGCTGCGTATGACCTTGGCTGGTCCGGTGGACAAGGCCGACCAACTCGCCGAGCTGGCCTACGAAGTCATTTCCCGGACGTTCGTCTACCGCGGCACTGAACCGCTGCCGGCCGGTCAGACCCTGCCGGTGACGATTCCGGCGGCGATGGCCGAGGAGCTGAAGAAGCTCGTCGAGCAGCGTCAGAAGGAGGCTGCGGACAAGAACGGCGAGTCGGGCCAGGCACAGAACAGGAACCAGGCTCCGGCCCAGAACCCGGCCCAGAACCCGGCCCAGAACCCGGCCCAGCCCCGCCGCGGGTCCACTGCCGACCAGCACCTCGGGGACGAGAAGTGACCCACCCGGACCCCCACTCCGGGGAGGCCACGGCACCGACGGTGATGGAGCAGATGGGTGGCCTGTCGGGACTGGTGTCCTCGGTGCTGCCGGTGCTTGTGCTGGTCCCGGTGAACCAGAAGTGGGGTCTTGGTCCCGCTCTGGCGGCCGCGGTGGGTGTCGCCGTGCTGGTCTTCCTCTGGCGCCTACTGCGCAAGGAGACGGTCATGCCGGCGGTGTCCGGGCTGATGGGTGTCGGTATCTGTGCCCTGATCGCCTGGTTGATGGGTGATGCGAAGGGCTACTTCGCCTACGGCATCTGGTATTCCCTGGCGGCCGGTATCGTCTTCGTCATCTCGGTCGTCGCGCGGTGGCCGTTGGTCGGTGTGATCTGGCGCGGGGTCAACGGCTCCGGCCATGCGTGGCGCAATGTCCGAACCGCCCGGCTGGCCTTCATGTGGGCCACCCTGGCGTGGGCCGTGGTGTTCTTCGCCCGCTTCATCGTCCAGCAGTGGCTTTACGGGCAGGACGATGTGGCATGGCTCGGTGTTGCCCGTATCGCCATGGGCCTCCCGCTGACCGCGGTGGTCGTGCTGATCACCGTCTGGGCCGTACGCGTCGCCGACAAGGCTGAACGTGCCTCCCGTGCCGTGGAGAGTCCTGACGTTCCCGACCATCATGACCAGGAGACGGTGTGACTGTCACGCTCGACATGCTCGGCCCCGCCCACGGCGGGAGTACAGTCGCAAGACTTGACGGTACAGACGGCAGGGTCGTCTTCGTCCGCGGTGCACTGCCCGGGGAGACCGGTGTGCCGGTCAAACTCGACACTGACCCGGAGACCTCCCGCAAGCGCTTCCTGAGCGGTTCCGTCGTCGATTCTGCGGCCATCGCCGGTCCTTCGGCCCACCGCGTCGCCCCGCAATGCCCGGCGGCCGCCCGCGGTGCCGGCTGCTGCGATCTCGACATCATCGACGCCGAGGGCTCCGTCGAACTGAAGACCCGCGTGGTCCTCGACCAGTTCGCCCGGATCGGCCGTATCGACCTCGACGATGCCGGAGTCCCGGTTCGCCAGCTTTCGCCGGCCCCATTCACCGGCTACCGGACCCGCGTGCGGTTGGGGGTCGACGAGAGTGGCCAGGCCGGACTACGTCTGCGTGCCAGCAACGGGATCGTTCCGGTCACCGAGGTGGGCTGTGCACAGTGGGCACCTGCGTTGGCTGATGGCCTGGCAGAAACGCTCGCCGAGGCGGAGCTGACCCCGGGGGCGGAGGTCTGTGTGGCTCTCGGGGAGGACGGCCTGCGCGGCATCGTCGAAGTCCCGGCCGCCCGTGCGTCCAACCCCCGGTCCCGTTCCGGTCGTCGTCGCCGTGTCCCGAAGGGCCAGCGCAGGAGCGACACCCGGATCGAGCGCCGGGTCATCGAGCACCAGGGCACCGGTGAGCCCGGCACCGTGACCCGCACAGTGAAGGGGGTGAGCTGGCCGATGCCGGTGGACGCCTTCTGGCAGGCCCACGGTGCGGCCGCCGAACTGTACTCCGGCTGGGTGCGCGACACCGTCACCGGTGTCGTCACCGGCACAGCCGCCACATCATCGGCACCGTCAGAGCCTGCAGAACCGACTGTGTCGTCAGAGCCGACGGCATGGGACCTCTACGGTGGTGCGGGCGTTTTCGCCGCCGCGCTCACCGAGGCGCTGCCCGGCACGCCGGTCTACAGCGTCGACGGTGCCTCGGACGCCACCGCGGCCGGACGCAGCGTCCTGGTCGAGCGGGACGTCAGCTTCGTCACCGGTGACGTCGCCGACGCACTTGCCGAGCTCTCCGGGGCAGACCCGACAGTCGTTGTACTGGACCCGCCACGCACCGGTGCCGGAGCGCCGGTCGTCGACGCGATCATCTCCCGGGCACCGCAGCATGTCCTGCACATCGGGTGCGATCCGGCCACCGCGGCACGCGACGCCGCCGGCTTCATCGCCGGGGGCTACCACCCGGAATCGGTGACGGTGGTCGATGCCTTCGGGTTGACCCACCATGTCGAGGTCCTGGTGCACTTCACCCGCCAGGGATGACACCCTGCCCCACGTAGAATGGGCACCGACAGTCACACCAGAGTTGCCAGACCGGCTCGCCCGGCCGTCACCGCCGGACACGATCGGAGACCGAGACATCCATGACCTCCACATCACTTCTCGAGGGGATCTCGTCACCGGATGACCTGCGGTCACTGACCGCCACCCAGCTGGAGAACCTTGCCGGGGAGATCCGTGAGTTCCTCATCGAGAAGGTCTCGGCCACCGGCGGACACCTGGGTTCCAACCTGGGGGTCGTGGAGCTCACCATTGCCCTGCACCGGGTCTTCGACTCGCCGTCCGACCCGATCATCTTCGACACCGGGCACCAGTCCTACGTCCACAAGATCCTCACCGGGCGCCGCGACCTCTTCGGCACGCTGCGTCAGCGTGACGGACTCTCCGGATACCCCGACCGGGCCGAGAGCCCGCACGACTGGACGGAGTCCTCCCACGCCTCAGCCGCGCTGTCGTACGCTGACGGCCTGGCGAAGGCCTTCGAACTGACCGGGCAGGCCAACCGCCGGGTTGTCGCCGTTGTCGGCGACGGGGCACTGACCGGCGGGATGGCCTGGGAGGCACTCAACAACATCGGTGACGCCAAAGACCGGCCGGTGACCGTCGTGGTCAACGACAACGGCCGGTCCTACTCGCCGACGGTCGGCCGCCTGGCGCAGCGCCTTGCGTCGGCGCGACTCCAGCCGGCCGATAACAAGATCGTCAGGGCCGGCAGGACCGGCAAGTTCCACCAGGCGGTGACCCTGTTGAGGTCCTTCAGGGAGAGGGTCAAGAACATTCTCATGCCGCAGGAGCTGTTCACCGCCCTGGGGTTGAAGTACATCGGCCCGGTCGACGGCCACGACATCGCCGCGCTGCAGGACGCGTTGAGCTACGCCCGCAGCTACCCCGGGCCGGTCATCGTGCACACCCTGACCACGAAGGGCAACGGCTACCCGCCGGCCGAGAACGACGAGGCCGACCAGATGCACTCCACCGGGGTGATCAACCCGTCGACGGGCCGGGCCGTGCAGGCCAGGCCCCGGAGCTGGACCGATGTCTTCGCCGAAGAGCTGGTCCGGATCGGGCACCGGCGGGACGATGTCGTCGCCATCACCGCCGCCATGGCCGGGCCGACCGGGCTGGCCCGGTTCGCCGAACAGTTCCCGGACCGTAGCTTCGACGTGGGCATCGCCGAGCAACATGCCCTGACCTCCGCCGCTGGCCTGGCACTCGGTGGTCTGCATCCGGTGGTAGCGGTGTACTCGACCTTCCTCAACCGGGCGTTCGACCAATTGCTGATGGACATCGGACTGCTGCACCTGCCGGTGACTCTCGTCCTCGACCGGTCCGGGGTGACGGGTCCGGACGGGGCCAGCCACAACGGTATGTGGGACCTGACGCTGACCGGGGCGGTCCCCGGCATCCACGTCGCCGCCCCGCGCGACGGCCGGCGCCTGACCGAGGCGCTGCACCGCTGCCTGTCGGTGACCGACGGGCCCTCGGTCATCCGGTTCGCCAAGGGCGCCGTGCCGCAGGATGTCCCGGCGGTGCGCTCGACCGACGGTTACGACGTCCTGCACGAAAGCACAGCCGCGGGCCTGGACGGCCTGGACGTCCTGGACGTCCTCGTGGTCTCCTACGGCAGGCTGACCGACCTGGCGTCCGCCGCCGCCGATGAACTGGAGACCGCCGGTCACCGGGTGCGTGTGGTCGATCCTCTGTGGGTCACCCCGGTGTCCCACACGCTGGTGGAGTTGGTCGGCCAGGCTGACCTGGTCGTCACGGTGGAGGACAACGGGGTGCATGGTGGTGCGGGCCAGATGCTGCACCGGGCAGTCACCGAGGCGGACATCTCCACCCCGGTGCGCTACCTGGGGATCGACCAGCGCTTCCTCGACCACGGGTCCCGCGGTGAGGTGCTGGCCGAGGTCGGTCTCGACGAGGAGTCGGTGCGACACCAGGTCACCGAGTGGGTCGGCAGCGAAGTCGCCCGGAGACTCACCGGGGGCGACGGGCCAGCGTCAGCCCAGCAGGTCAACCACGACCGGTAGCAGGACCGGCACCAGCAGGTTCAACTGCCACGGGCGGCAACCGCAGTCCTGGAGCAGCGAGCCGAGCAGGTTCTCCACATCCCCGACCGGGTCCTCGGACCCACTGCCGGGAACAGTGGCTACCGATGCCTGCGACACATCCCAGGCCACCGAACGCAGGTGACGGATGACGATCAGGTCCTCCACCCGGATCCCGGTGTCCCCGGAAAGATCACCGACGGCCCCGCGGAAACCCTGGAGCAGGGCATGGGCCCGCGGATAGTCCTGCGCCCAGTGCCGGTGGTCGGGACGCCTGGCACCGGAGCGGGGCAGCGTCGGCAACGTCGAGGAATCGGCTGCCAGAGCGTCCTGCACCGCCTGCAACAGATCTGTGCGTGCGGCACGATCGACCCGGCGCCCACCGGACTGGGGACGGCTGAGCTGACGCGACGCCTGCGACGGACTCTTCGCCACATCGAGGAGCGATGAGCTGCGCAGCACCTGCTCCGGGGGAATGTCTCGCTCCCGGGCGATACGGGTGCGTTCCTCGGTGAGTCGACGGGCCACCTCCAACCCCCGCCGGTTACGCAGTGAGCCGATACCCCGCAGTTCCCGCCAGTCCTGGGGCTGTACCGGATGTGACCAGTCGACCCTGATGCGCTGACACTCCTGGTGGTACCACTCGGCACGGCCCAACGACGTCAGTCGGGACATCGCCGCGTCCAGCAGCTCGATGAGCAACTCGACGTCCAGGGCGGCGTAGGACAGCATGGCGGTCGGGATCGGACGCGCCGACCAGTCCTCCCGGCCCTTGTCCTTTGCCACGGTCACCCCCAGCAGGTCACCGAGCATGCCGGCCAACCCGATCTGCCCGTAGCCCAGCAGTCGTCCGGCGACCTGGGTGTCATGCAACTGCGGGGTGCGCCAGCCCAGGGAGGTCAACGCCGGCAGGTCCGAATGGCCGGCGTGCAGGATCCACGGGGAGTCGTTCATCACCGGGGCCAGCAGGTCCCCGGCCCCCGGGACCAATGCCGGATCGACAAGATGGGTTCCGGCCCCCTCACGGCGGACCTGCACCAGGTAGGCGCGGTCGTCGAACCGGAAACCGGAGGCGCGCTCGGTGTCGACGGCGATAGGGCCACGTCCGTCACGGAGGACCTCGGCGACTCGGCGCACCGCATCAGCGGTGTCCGCCACCGGGGGAACACCCTCACGAGGGCGGCTCAGGTGCTGGACGGGGGAGTCGGGGTGATGGGGCACGGCAGTCAAGCCTAGCGGCTTCCGATGGCCGTGATCCCCTCGGGCGGAAGACCCGCCACATTCGCCAACACATGGGCGAAGGCGGTGACATGGCCGGACAGGTCGGTTCCAGTGGCCGTCCAGGACGCCCGCAACTCGATCTGGAAGGCACTCGCCGGCCCGGCGATGTCACCGAACCGACTCGACGCGGTGGCGGTCACCGTCCCACCTAGGTCCGAGAACGCGGCGGCCGGGCTGCTCTCGCCACTCTCGGCACTGTCGGCACTGTCGCCGTCCTCGCTGAGCTGGTCGAGTTCCTCGGTCAGCCAGTCCCACGCCACATCAGGGAGCAACGGATCCTGGGCCACCGAAGAATCAAGGTCGGCCTGAATGTAGGCGACCAGCTTCATGATCGTCGGGCCCTCATCGGTGCCCGGATCATGCAGCAGGATCAAACGGCCGAAGGCATCACCGTCGGCATCGGTGGGGATGTTCACCGGGACGGCGGCTTCCCCACCGTCGTCCCGGGCATCTCCGGCGAGTAATCGGTCGACCTCCAGCCCCACCGCGTGACTGTACGGCGCCAGTTTTCGTGGTGGGCGAATATCGGTGACGGTGATCCCGCCACGCACCTTCGCATCGTGCATCGAGGTCACCGCGTCGCGGAACGGGCCCGGGGCGCTCTGCTGCCCCGAGTCCGCAGCCCGCGGCCCCGACTCTCCTGTCAACTCACGTTCAACGCTCACGGGGGTCAATGTAACGACGGTGGGGGAGGAAGTGGGGTAGGCGCGCCGTCGGGCACCGTCATTGCGTCGGTCCCTGGCATAATCGGGCGCATGGAGAACCACAACCCTCACCTGCCCGGAGCCGACCTCGTCGCCGCCGCAGCAGCTGCCCGACGGGCCCGCGCCGACGCTCCCTTCCTTGCCGCCGCACGAGGGGAGGAGCCGTCCCGCCGTCCGGTCTGGATGATGCGCCAGGCAGGCCGCTCGCTGCCGGAATACCGGGAGCTGCGTAAGGACATCGGCATGCTGGACTCCTGCTTCCGTCCCGATCTGCTCGCCGAGATCACCCTGCAACCGGTGCGCCGTCACGACGCGGACGCGGCGATCCTGTTCTCCGACATCGTCGTCCCGCTCAAGGCCGCCGGAGTACAGGTGGACATCGTCGCCGGACGTGGCCCGGTGCTCGCAGAACCGATCCGCACCGCCGACGCCATCGACGCACTGCCGGTGGTCGACGCCAGCCAGCTCGACGCGATCGTGGAGGGCATCGGTGGGGTGCTGTCCGAACTACGCGACGACCAGGTCCTCATCGGCTTCGCCGGGGCACCGTTCACCCTGGCGTCCTACCTCATCGAAGGTGGACCGTCGAAGAACCACGGTGTGACCAAGTCGCTGATGTACTCCCAGCCGCAGCTGTGGCACGCACTGATGGAGAAGCTGACCCCCACCGTCATCCAGTTCCTGCAGAGCCAGATCGGCGCCGGCGTCGATGCCGTGCAGCTCTTCGACTCCTGGGCCGGCTTCCTCACTCTGAGTGACTACCGCGAGTACGTCGCCCCCTACTCCGCCCGCATCATCGAGGCAGTGCGCCCCTACGACATCCCGGTCACCCACTTCGGCGTCAACACCGGCGAACTGCTCGGCGAGATGGCCGCTGTCGGCCCCGACATCCTCGGCATCGACTGGAAGACCCCGCTGGACGTGGCCGCGCGCCGGGTCAGCGATTCGCTGGAGGCCGCCCACCAGGCCGGTGACGAGCGGGTGCCGGCCGACCGGCTGGTCCGGGCGATCCAGGGCAACCTCGACCCTGCGGTGCTGCTGTCCACCCCGGAGGTCATCGCAGACCAGGTGCGCCGGGTGTGTGCCGAGGCCGACCGTGCCGTCGATGCCGGGGATGCCTGCGGCCATATCTTCAACCTGGGCCACGGTGTGCTCCCGGAGACCCCTGCCGACGCGATCACCCGCGCCTTCGCCGAGGTGCACGAGCTGTGACCGGGCCACGGATCGCGATCGTCGGCGGCGGGGTCAGCGGCCTCGCCGCGGCCTGGGAACTGCGGCGTCGGTTGGGACCTGAGGCGCACATCCAGATCCTGGAGGCCTATGACCGCATCGGCGGAAAGCTGAAGACCGTGGACTTCAGCGACGGTCCGGTGGACATGGGTGCCGAGGCCTTCCTGACCCGTCGTACCGGGCTGGCCGGTGTGATCACCGAACTGGGACTGGGCGATGAGCTCCGGATGCCGTCCGGTGCCCGCAGCGCCTTCCTCGTCGACGGTGAACTGGTCGACATCCCCGCTGCCACGATGATGGGTGTCCCGGCCCGTGGTGCGGATGTCGCCGAGGTACTGACCCCGGAGGCGTGTGCGGCGATCGACGCCGAACGTGATGGCGCGCCGCTGCCGTGGACCCCCGGTGACGATGCCAACGTCGGCGAGCTCGTCCGACAGCGGTTCACCGGTGAGGTCGTCGACCGGCTGGTGTCGCCGATGCTCGGTGGGGTGTACTCCAGTTCCGCCGACGATCTCGGGGTGCGCGCCACTATCCCGCAGCTCGCCGACGCCCTCGACAATCTCGCCGACCGTGGTGAGGACGTCCACCTGTCCACCGCCGTCCAGCAGGTGCTCGACGAGCGTGCCGCCGCCAGCGCCAGCGGTGACGGGACGCCGGGCCCGGCGTTCAACACCCTGGCCACCGGCTACCGCACCCTGGTCAACCGGCTTGCCGAGGCGTCGGCAGCCGATATCCGGGTCAACACGCAGGTGGAGTCCATCGGTCATTTGACTGACCGGATCTACCTGGAGCCGGTCGGACGGGTCGACGCTGTCATCGTCGCCGTCCCCGCTCCGACCGCGTCAGTGCTGCTGCAGGATATCGTCCCGTCGGCCGCGGAGATCCTCGATGAGGTGAAGCTCGCCAGCTCCGCGGTGGTCGGCATGAGGTTCGAGACCACCGAGGGGCTACCGGAACGCTCCGGACTCCTCATCGGGCAGGACGGTCCGACCCGGGCCAAGGCCTTCACCTTCTCTTCGCGCAAGTGGCCGCACATCGGCGAGCGGGGGACCGGTGCCGGGGCCTTCGTCCGCGCCAGTTTCGGCACCTTCCACGACCCCAGCCTGGTCGAGGCCGAGGACCGCACACTGATCGGCTACGCCCTGGAGGACCTCGCCGCGGTCACCGGGTTCACCGCCCGGCCGGTGGAGACCTTCGTCCAACGCTGGTGGGGTGGTCTGCCGGTGTACGGTGTCGGCCACCCCGCGAAGATGGACGCGGTGCGTCGGGCCGTGGACGCAGCCCCCGGTGTCGCCGTGGCCGGCGCCTACCTCGACGGGGTCGGCGTACCTGCCTGCGTGGAGGCGGGACGCGCTGCCGCGGAGAAGATCGTCGCAGAGCTGGCCTGACACCGGCCACGCCCTGATATCGGGGGTGGTCAGGCCACCCTTTGGCGTAGACTGAACCTGTCACGGAGGAACGAGATTCTCCGCGTGAAATCACCGTCGCACACGAGACAGGACAACAGATAGAAATGGCAAAGCTCGACTTCAAGGCGCTCAACGAGAAGCTGCAGTACACCATGTGGTCGGTGTTCAAGGTCAGGCAAGGGGAACTTGACCTGGAGGACGGCGACCGTGCAGCCGTCGCGGCGGAGTTCTCCGCCTTCCTGGCGTCCTTCGACGACGAGGAACTCACCGTCCGCGGTGTCTACGACCTCACCGGCCAGCGCGCTGAGGCGGACATCATGATCTGGTGGCACGCCGAGAAGTTCGACGACCTGCAGCGCGCCTACCGGCGCTTCCTCAAGGAGACCGCACTGGGTCGGGCCAGTGAGCCGGTGTGGACCAACTCCGCACTGCACCGCCCTGCGGAGTTCAACAAGTCCCACCTGCCGTCGTTCATCATGGGGGAGGATCCGGGCGAGTGGATCGCGGTCTACCCCTTCGTCCGCTCCTACGAGTGGTACCTGCTGCCGGACGCCGAGCGTCGCACCATCCTCGCCGAACACGGGATGGCCGCCCGCGGATTCGACGAAGTCCGGGCGAACACCGTCCCGGCCTTCGCCCTCGGCGACTACGAGTGGATCCTCGCCTTCGAGTCCCCGACCCTGGACCGGATCGTGGACCTGATGTACCAGATGCGCTACACCGAGGCACGTCGCCACGTCCGTGAGGAGATCCCCTTCTTCACCGGACGCCGGGTCAACAGCTCCGCCGAGGAGCTCGCCGGATTTCTCAGCGAGCTTCCCTGAGCTACTTCTCCCTGAGTTCCAGCGCGATACCGTTGATGCAGTAGCGCAGGTCGGTGGGGGTGTCGTAGCCCTCGCCGGCGAAAACGTGGCCGAGGTGCCCACCACAGGTGGCGCAGAGCACCTCGGTCCTTCGCGTTCCGAGCGAGTCGTCGGCGCGGGTGATGACCGCGTCGGTGTCCGCCGGGTCGAAGAAGGACGGCCATCCGCAGTGCGAATGGAACTTCTCGGTGGAGCGGAACAGCTCGGTACCGCAGCCTCGACAGTGGTACACCCCCTCGGTCTCCAGATCGGTGTAGGAACTGGTGAACGGACGCTCGGTCGCCGCATTCCGCAGGACCTGGTAGGTGTCCGGGGCCAGGCGCTCGCGCCACTGCTCGTCGCTGAGGGCGGAGAAGTCCTCGATGGGGTTGACCTCAGGGGTGTGGTCGGTCATCGTCGATGCCTCGCTTCATACTCGTCGGGGGAGTCGGTGTCGGTTGTGCCACCGTCCGGGGTTCCACTGTCCGGAGATCCGGCGTGGCTGTCGGTGTCTAACGGTGCAACGTGACCGGGGCCGTCATTGTTCCCCGACCCGGCTTCCTCACCGTTGCCGGCACGCCAGTCGGTGACCAACCACACCACCACGCAGGCAGCGACTGTGATGACGATCAGTCCCCAGCCGACGGTGCCGCGGGTGTACTCGATGATCTTGCCGGCCCGCTCCCACCGGTCGGACCCCCACTCGTCGTAGGACAGGCACCAGTAGATACCGAACCAGGTCACCGGGTTGTGCATCACCGACAGGCGCCCGAAAACGGTGAAGATCATCGGCAGCAGCATCATCGAGTAGTACATCTGGCCCAGGGAGCTGACCAGGAACACCCCGGTCATCAGGATGCCGGTGGACGTCGCCGCCCACATCCACGGGTCGCTGTTGCGCCAGCGCAGCAGTCCGAGCACCGCCACGGCAACGGCCAAGGCACAGAGCCCGCGCAGAACCAGGACGATCCAGTCGTCCATCCCGTAGTAGACACCCACCCCCGAGATGGAGGAATTGGCGTAGTCACGGACCTCGCCGAGATAGGGCACCAGCTTGTCCAGGTAGTCGCCGGGCTGGTTCATCAGTGGAATGGCAGCCAGGTTCAGCACCACCGGTACCGCGATACCGGAGATGACCGCCGACCACTGGGCGCGGACGAACGGCAGGAACAACAGGACGGCGAACTGGGGTTTGACGGTGATGGTCAGACCGATGACCAGGCCGGCCAGGATACTGGCCCACCGACTGTTCTGCCCTTTTCCGGGGCCGAGTTTCCACGAGATGTCGCCGCGTCCGACAAGCAACCACCAGAGGAAGGCCACCTCGGCGAGCAACAGGATGCCGTTGATGTTGGAGAACAGCAGCGTGTTCGTCACCGACTCGGTGGCGAAGACCAGGAAGATGGCCACCGGCAGCACCGGTCCGGTCAACGGCTGACGGACAATCTTGGTCAGCAGTGCCAGGGCAGCGATCACGGCGATGGCGTTGGCGGCGATGAACATCGCCCGACCGAGACCCCAGGACGGGGCGAGGGTCATCGGGCTGAGCAGCAGGGTGCCGCCGGGGGAGTAGAGGTAGTGCGGGTCGACGAAGCTGTAGTTCTCGTTGTAGACCGGCACGCCATCGCGGAAGCGGTGCAGTGCGTCCCACACGGTAGTGAAGTCGTCGGTGGGGTGCTGGTTCTGTGGAATCAGCACGATGCGGTGCAGCATCGTCATGATGGCCAGCGGCCATGCTGCCATGGTCAGTGCCCCAGACGGGGTGCGCAGTGAAGCCCAACGAGAGGGCGCGCGTCCGTTCGAGGGAGGAGTTGTCGTAGTCATGGCGGTCACCCCGAGAATGTTAGCTGTTGTGCGGTCCGAAATACGGTTCCGCCACGGATTACGTGGACCGCACACGCCGGACGCCCGCCGCCTCCCGGGGGAGACGGCGGGCGTCCGGCCTGTCGTGGAGCGGATGACGAGACTCGAACTCGCGACCCTCACCTTGGCAAGGTGATGCGCTACCAACTGCGCTACATCCGCAAAAAAGTGACCAGGCGATGATGCCTGTTCGTGCGCGATACTGGGATCGAACCAGTGACCTCTTCCGTGTCAGGGAAGCGCTCTCCCGCTGAGCTAAACGCGCGGGTTTCTCCCGCCGCCACCAGCCCAGGGCCGGTAGGGGGAAGTGGAGCGGATGACGAGACTCGAACTCGCGACCCTCACCTTGGCAAGGTGATGCGCTACCAACTGCGCTACATCCGCAAAAAAGTGACCAGGCGATGATGCCTGTTCGTGCGCGATACTGGGATCGAACCAGTGACCTCTTCCGTGTCAGGGAAGCGCTCTCCCGCTGAGCTAAACGCGCTTACTGCGAGGTGGAAACGGGAATCGAACCCGTGTACACGGTTTTGCAGACCGTTGCCTAAGCCACTCAGCCATTCCACCGTGGCGTCTCCGCCTCGTTCGGACCTTGACTCTACCGGTCGGGCACCGGAAGAGTAAAACCTAAGACCCTGAGCGGATGACGAGACTCGAACTCGCGACCCTCACCTTGGCAAGGTGATGCGCTACCAACTGCGCTACATCCGCATGCACCGTGTTGTTCCGGTGCGCTGCAAAACTCTATATGTTCCGTCCCCTAGGCACAAATGTGCACGTCATCGTTGGTTCCGGCGTGGGATGTCGGGCATGGTGTCCGGCAATCGAACCCCATCGTTGTGATTCTGCACCGAGAATGTCTGGTGATTGAACCGTTATTGCCCTGTGGTTCGGCTCTGTGGCTCCGCCCCGGTGCGCTGGTGGCGGTTCGCACGGGGCATAAGGGCGACAGGGCCTGCGACCGCAACGGCGAAATCAACCATCCATGCCGTGACGTGCGAAGTTGTGCTCGGGTGGTGTGGTGGTGATAGGTTACATCTCGTTCGCCTGAGGTCCCATAGCTCAGCGGAAGAGCGTTCCGTTCACACCGGAGAGGTCGCTGGTTCGAACCCAGCTGGGACCACCACGACACCACAGCCCGTCAGTACCGTCACGGTACCGACGGGCTGCTTTCGTTTATCCGGTGTCACCTGCCATAAGCTGGGCCTGTACCCCTATGCAGGTGTCCCCGGGAACTGCCGGGCAGTCCGGAACGACCTGTGGAGCGTAGGGCCGTAGACTACATGCTGCGCCCCGATTCACCTGTGCTGATTGACCTGCCCAGATTGACCTGCCCAGATTGACCTGCGCAGCCTGACCTGCGCTGATCTGAAAGGACGACGATGTCCCGTTCCTCCACCACTGTCCGCCGATGCATCCCGTTTGTCGCGCCGATTGCCGCTGCGGGACTGGTGATCGCGACGACTCCCGCCGCCTTCGCCCACGACCAGGTGGCCGGTGGAAGCCCGGAGCCTGAGAGCACCGTCTCCTCGGTTCCGGAGTCCATCGTGGTGGAGAACTCGGCGGAACCCCGCGAGAACTACAACTCGATCGCCCTGTCGCTCTGCGGTGACCAGGTGGTGTCTGGCGAGCCTTCCATCGACGGCTCGTCATTGACCCTCGACGTCCCCTCGGACGAGGACCTGGCTGACGGTGAGTACACGGTCGGCTACCAGGTCACCTCCTCGGACGGTCACCCGATCCGCGGCAGCTACACCTTCACCCTCGACACCGGGAGTGGCGAGGTCGTCGACTGCGCGTCCGGTGAGGAGGAGTCCGCCTCCGGCGATGCGGACGAGGACGGTCTGCCCTCGTGGACCGGCACGGCGCTCGGCATCACTGGTGTCATCGTTGTGGCAGGTGCCTTGATCATGGCTATCGCCCGATTCCGGAACATGAACCGCGACGAGGACAACTGACCCACGATGTCCTCTCGCACTACCCGACGTAGCTTCCTCACCGGAGTCGGGGTTCTCTCGGCTACTGCGGCAGTAGCTACCGCCGCGTCCTGCGCCAACGGCGGTGGGACAGACGGTGACGGCACGGACAACAGTGGCGCAGACGGTGCAGGTGGCACAGGCACCGGCGGTATCGGCGACACCGGCACGGTCACCTTCGACGGCCCCCACCAGGCCGGCATCACCACACCACTGCAGTCCCACAACACCACCGTGGCATTCACGCTGCGTGACGGGGTGGACGCCGACGGTGCCCGGCGGCTGCTGCGTCTGTGGACCGACGATGCCAGGCGGCTGTGCACCGGCGGGACCGTCCTGGCCGACCTGGAACCCGAGCTCTCCGAGACCACCGGGAACCTCACCGTGACCTGTGGGTTCGGCGCGTCCTTCTTCAACCGGACCAAGATAGGGAACCGGCCGGACTGGTTGGAGCCGCTGCCGAAGTTCACCGGTGACCGTCTCGACAACACCTGGGGCGAGCGGGACATCGTCCTGCAGATCTGTGGTGACGACCGCACGACGGTCTCCCACGCGGTCCGCGTGCTGGTGCGGGGCGGGGCGGACTATGCCCGGCCGTCGTGGAGCCAGGAGGGCTTCCTCGACATCCCGTTCGACACCGACGGACAACAGGGAACCCCGCGCAACCTCTTCGGCTTCAAGGACGGCACGGTCAACCCGGACACCGCGGACGAGCAGGACGAGCATGTCTGGATCGGCGAAGGACCACTCGCCGGCGGGACATGCATGGTCATCCGGCGCATCGCCTTCGACATGCCGGAATGGGAGGCCGCGGACCGGATCACCCGCGAGGTGTCGATGGGACGCACCATCGTCGAGGGCGCACCGATCGGTGGAGAGAAGGAGTTCGACGAGCCGGACTTCGAGGCCTTCGGTGACGACGGACTGCCGGTCATCGACACCAACTCCCACATCGCCCTGGCCACCGCCACCGGGCACGAGGACACCGACCCGCTGCTTCGTCGGGCCTACAACTACGACCTGCCGGTCACCGTCTCCGGTGCGGACGATCTGGTCGACGCCCCGCTGATGGACCTCTCGGACACCGGCTTGATCTTCACCTGTTTCCAGCGTGATCCCCGACGGTCCTTCATCCCGATGCAGCGGCGACTGGCGGAGGGGGACCGGCTGAATGAATGGATCGTCCACGTCGGCTCGGCGGTGTTCTATGTGCCGCCGGGAACCGACGAGGACGGCTTCTGGGGCGAGGAGCTCTTCGACTGACCTGATCCGTGCCGGTGGCACGGCTGGTCACCCCGCCAGGTAGTGTAGTCCTCGACTTCCAGTCGAGGATCGATGAAGCGATCCGGACCGTCACCAGGTATGTGACTGTCCTCATCTGTCGTGTTAGGAGCACACCCGAAGTGAGTAATTCAGCATTGGACGCCGGCAACGGAATCGGAAACCCCGAGGTCACCGTGCCGGAGGCGACGTTCACCGTCCCCGCCGGTGAGTCCGCTGGCGCCGCCATGCGTCCCCTGGAGCTGCCGAACAAGGGCCCGCAGGCCATTGTCTGCGTCCGTGATGCCGAGGGAAACCTCCGTGACCTGGCCTTCACTCCTGACACCGACACCGAGGTCACCGCCGTCGCCGCCGACACCGAGGACGGACGTGGTGTGATCCGCCACTCCTGCGCCCACGTGCTCGCACAGGCTGTTCAGAAGGAGTTCCCGGGCACCAAGCTCGGTATCGGCCCGGCCGTCGAGAACGGCTTCTACTACGACTTCGAGCCGGCCGAGCCCTTCACCCCAGAGGACCTCAAGCGCCTCGAGAAGGCGATGAAGAAGATCATCAAGTCAGGTCAGCGCTTCGAGCGTAAGGCCTATGACTCGGTGGAGGACGCCCGTGAGGAGTACCTCGACGAGCCCTTCAAGCTGGAGCTGGTGGACGACAAGTCCCGGGGTGACATCCCCGAGGACGACGCCGCCGCCGAGGTCGGCGAGGGCGAGCTGACCGCCTACTCCAACCTCAACCCGCGCACCGGCGAGGTGGAGTGGTACGACCTGTGCCGTGGCCCCCACGTGCCCACCACCCGCTACATCCCGGCCTTCGCCCTGACCCGCACCTCCGCCGCCTACTGGCGCGGTGACCAGTCCAAGGCCGGCCTGCAGCGCATCTACGGCACCGCCTGGGAATCCAAGGAGTCCCTCGACGAGTACCAGACGATGATCGCCGAGGCCGAGAAGCGTGACCACCGGCGTCTCGGCTCCGAGCTTGACCTGTTCAGCTTCCCCGACGAGATCGGCTCCGGCTTCCCGGTCTTCCATCCGGACGGAGCGACGATCCGCCTGGAGATGGAGGAGCACTCCCGTCGCCGCCACATCGCCTCGGGCTACTCCTTCGTGTCCACCCCGCACATCACCAAGGGCACGCTGTTCGAGAAGTCGGGCCACTTGGACTGGTACGCCGACGGCATGTTCCCGCCCATGAAGCTGGACGAGGAACGCGACGCCGACGGCAACATCACCAAGCAGGCCGTCGACTACTACGCCAAGCCGATGAACTGCCCGATGCACAACCTGATCTTCGCCTCCCGTGGCCGGTCCTACCGTGAGCTTCCGCTGCGACTCTTCGAGTTCGGTACGGTCTACCGCTACGAGAAGTCCGGTGTGGTCCACGGCCTCACCCGTGCCCGCGGCTTCACGCAGGACGACGCCCACATCTACTGCACCGAGGACCAGCTCGAGGTCGAGCTGACCACCGTGCTGGAGTTCATCATCTCCCTGCTCAAGGACTACGGTCTCGATGACTTCTACCTGGAGCTGTCGACGAAGGACCCGAACAAGTACGTCGGCTCCGACGAGGTCTGGGAGAAGGCCACCGAGACTCTGCGTGCGGTCGCGGAGAAGTCCGGCCTCGAGCTCGTCCCGGACCCGGAGGGCGCGGCCTTCTACGGCCCGAAGATCTCCGTGCAGGCCCGCGACGCCATCGGCCGCACCTGGCAGATGTCCACCGTGCAGCTGGACTTCAACCTGCCGGAGCGTTTCGACCTGGAGTACACCGCCAACGACGGCACCAAGCAGCGTCCGGTGATGATTCACCGCGCCCTGTTCGGTTCCATCGAGCGTTTCTTCGGCGTGCTGCTGGAGCACTACGCTGGCGCCTTCCCGGCCTGGCTGGCCCCGCACCAGGTCACCGGCATCCCGGTCGCCGACGAGTTCATCGACTACCTCGAGGGCATCACCGCCGAGCTGCGTGAGCACGGTATCCGTGCCGCGGTCGACACCTCCGACGACCGCATGCAGAAGAAGATCCGCAACCACACCACCGGCAAGGTGCCCTTCATGCTGCTGGCCGGTGGCCGCGACGTCGAGGCCGGGGCGGTCAGCTTCCGCTTCCTCGACGGCACCCAGGTCAACGGTGTGCCGAAGGACGAGGCCGTGCGGATCATCACCGAGTGGGTCCGGGCTCGCCGCAATGAGCAGCCCAACGGAGAGAACATTGCCGAACTCCGCTGACACCCGCCCCACCTCCGACAGTGTCCCCGGCACCATTGGCGGCAACGGTGAGACGGTGACGGATACCGGCGTCGGGATCGAGGACGGTCTCGCCCGGCTGTGGGCCCCGTACCGGTCGGCCTACATCGCCGAGAACGGGGCGTCCGGAGGTGCTGGCGCATCCGGCGCTGGCTCGAAGAGCGACGATCCTTTCGAGGACTTGCCGGAGAAGTCGGATGAGGAGGCCCTCATCGTGGCGCGCGGTGCTGAGGTCTTCTGCATCCTCAACCTCTACCCGTACAATCCGGGGCACATGATGGTCCTTCCATACCGGAAGGTCGCGTCATACGAGGATTTGACCGACAGTGAGACTGCCGAAATGGCAGACTTCACCAAGAAGGCGATCCGGGTACTGCGTCGGGTGTCACGTCCGGAAGCGTTGAACGTGGGCATGAACCTTGGCAAGGCCTCCGGTGGGTCGGTGCCGGGACACCTGCACCAGCACATTGTGCCGCGGTGGCAGGGCGACACCAGTTTCATGACGGTGTTGACCGGTTCGAAGATCATGGTGCAGTTGCTGGGGGAGACCCGCCAGCTGCTGGCGCAGGCGTGGAAGGAGATCTAGAGGAATGTTGAGCGTTCGCGGACGCCGTCCGGCGGCGGTGGTCATCGAGCCGATCGCCCGACGGTTGGTCAATTGGGGAGTGTCCCCGAACGCGGTGACGATCACGTCGACCGCGGTTGCCGTCATCCTCTCCATCGCCCTGATCCCCACCGGGCACCACTTCCTCGCCGGTGTCCTGCTCGGTCTCACGGTGGCCACCGACATGGTCGACGGCACCATGGCCCGCATGCGTGGTGGTGGCACCAAGTTCGGCGCCACCCTCGACGCCACCTGCGACCGCATCACCGACGGTGCACTCTTCGGCGCCATCGCCTGGTGGCTGGCGTTCCAGGACGAGCACTCGCCGCACAAGGCGCTCTTCGCCGCCGCCCTGGTGATCATCGTCGCCAGCCAGGTGACGTCCTACGTCAAGGCCCGCGCCGAGGCCTCCGACATCAAGGTCGACGGCGGGCTGATCGAACGTCCGGAACGCCTGATCATCGGCCTGGTCTCCCTGGGCATCTCCGGGCTGGGCGTGCCCTACATCCTGGGCATCGGCATCATCGTCCTGGCCATCGGCTCGGTCTACACCGTCATCGAACGCCTGGTGCTGGTCGGACGGTCGGACGCCGCCTCGGAGAAGATCGCCGCCCCCACCGGCGCGACGGAGTTCCCCTCCGCCGGGGAGGACGCCGGGCAGACCGACGACGACACCCCGGGAAACCAGGGGGTGCCCACCCGTGAGTGACCGCGCCTCTTCCTCTGGATCCCCTGGTTCCTCCGGGTCCGCGGAGTCCTTCTCCGAGAAGCTCAGCTCCCTGGCCTACCGCACCGGCTGGGCGTTGACCCGCCGGGTGCCTGAACCTGTCGCCGACCGGCTGTTCACCCTCATCGCCGACAAGGTCTCCGACGGTGGAACCGGCCCGGCACAGCTGCGTGCCAACCTGGGGCGCATCGTCGGCGACGCGAACGTCACCCGCGAGATGGTGCGGGACGCCATGCGGTCCTACATGCGCTACTGGCGCGAGGCCTTCCAGCTGCCCAGCATCGCCGGCCCGGAGCTCGCCGCCCGGGTCCACGAGGGTTTCGACCCCACCGACGTGGCACGCCTGGACGCCGCGATCGCCCGTGGCCGGGGCGTGGTGCTCAGCCTGCCGCACTCCGGTAACTGGGACATGGCCGGCGTCTGGTTGGTCGACCACTTCGGCCAGTTCGCCACGGTCGCCGAACGTCTCAAACCCGAGAGCCTCTTCGACGCCTTCGTGGAGTACCGCGAGTCCCTCGGTTTCGAGGTCCTCGCCCTCTCCGGCGGGGAACAGCCTCCCTTCGGCCGGCTCAAGGAGGTGCTCAACGGCGGCGGTGTGGTGTGCCTGCTCGGCGAGCGTGATCTCTCCGGCAAGGGTGTCGAGGTCGACTTCTTCGGCGAGCGCACCTCCATGCCGGTCGGCCCGGCACGTCTGGCACAGCAGACCGGTGCCGCGCTGATGGTCTACCACTCCGGGTTCTCGGAGGACGGCTGGATCTCCCGGATCAGTGAGGAGCTCGACACCGACCCCTCGCGTCCGGTGGCCGACATCGTCCAGGACCAGGCGGACATCTACGCCCGCAACATCGCAGACTTCCCGACCGACTGGCACATGCTGCAGCCGCTGTGGTTCTCGGACCTCTCCGAGGCACGCCGCAAGCGACTGGGGGTGTCCGACTCGTGAAGATCGGTATGGTCTGCCCCTACTCCTTCGACGAGCCCGGGGGCGTGCAGATCCACGCCATCGACCTGTGCGAGGAACTTGCCCGACGTGGCCACGAGGTCAGCCTGATCGGCCCCGGTGGTCCCGATGCCGAGGTCCCGGACTTCGTCGAGATCGGTGGCGGATCGATCCCCATCCCGTACAACGGCTCGGTGGCCCGGTTGTCCTTCGGGCCGTCCACCTGGCGTCATCTGGGACGGTGGATCCAGAGCCACGACTTCGACGTGGTGCACATCCACGAGCCGAACTCGCCGTCCTACTCGATGATCACCCTGGCGAAGGCCGACGGGCCGATCGTGGCAACCTACCACGCCTCAGCCAGCGAGTCGATGATCCTGCGCGTGTTCCTGCCGATCCTTCGCCCTTTCCTGGAACGGATCCAGGGCGGCATCGCGGTCTCCGAGGAGGCCCGACGCTGGCAGGTCGAGATGCTCTCCGGCGACCCGGTACTGATCCCCAACGGGGTGGACACCGGGACATACCGTGCAGCGCACCCGATGCCGGGTCTGGACCCAGAACGTCCGCGGGTGATGTTCCTCGGCCGCTACACCGAGCCGCGCAAGGGATTCCCGCTGCTCCTCAAGGCATTGCCGGCGGTGCTGAAGGACGTTCCGGACCTCGAGGTCGTCGTCGTCGGTGGCGGGGAGGTCGAGGAGTTGCGCCAGATGCTGCGCAAGGCCAGGATCAGCTACGTCGAGGGGATCGGCGAGGCCGGCGGTGACTCGTCGGCGACGGTGCGCATCCTGGGACGCCTCAGCGAGGCGGACAAGGCCGCGGCACTGGCAGCATCCGACGTCTACGTCGCCCCGAACACCGGCGGTGAGAGCTTCGGCATCGTCCTGGTGGAGGCCATGGCCGCCGGCGCGGCGGTGGTGGCCAGCGACATTCCGGCCTTCACCGCGGTCACCGACCATGGACACGCCGGACGGCTCTTCGCCAACCGCTCGCACCGCGACCTCGCCCGGGTGATCTCCGAGGTTCTCGGCGACGACGTGGAGCGCGCGGCCCTGATCGAACGAGGTGTCGCCCGCAGCCGGGACTTCGACTGGGAGCGGGTCACCACCCAGGTCGAGCGGGTCTACGAGGCGGTTGTGACCCCGGGACGAAAGGTACGTAAGGCATGATCCCCGCATGGGCCCTGATCCTGGTGATCGTGCTGGCCGCGGCGGCTCTGATCGGCCTGTGGCTGTCGCTGACTGCGTCTCGGCTGAACCGGTTGCACATCCGCACCGACGCCGCCCGTCTGAGCCTGGAGGGCGCGCTGGAGACCAGGTCGGCGATAGTGTCGGTGCTGCGTCCCGACCTTGCCGCACGCACCGGCCAGACCTCCGCCGTCGCGCTGCGGGCCACCGACATGAGCGCCCGGTCGGACGCGGAGAATGTGGTGCTGCGTCAGCTACACCAGGAGGATCTGGTGGCTCCGGCGTTCGTCGAGGCATCGGTGAAGGTCGACCTGTCGGCCAGGTTCTACAATGAGGCCGTAGGAGACACGCGCGACCTGCGTAAACGTCCTGCAGTGCGGTTCTTCCGGCTGGCCGGCTCGGCACCGTTGCCGGAGTTCTACGAGGCAATGTCCATCGGCGACGGCTCCGAGTAGGGCAGGATAGAGTCCCGGGTAAGCCCGTTGTACAGCCCTATGGACAGCCCTATGGACAGCCCTATGGACAGCTCTGTCTGAATTGCCCTGTAGGCTTGATTGACGATAACCATCTGCTGACACCGCGCGAACCGGTGTCATTCGAGAAAACATGAGGTTGACGATGACGGATAATGGTGTGGGAAGCGGAGCCCGTGGGACGGCACGTGTGAAGCGTGGACTCGCCGACATGCTCAAGGGGGGTGTGATCATGGACGTGGTCACCCCGGAGCAGGCCAAGATCGCCGAGGATGCCGGTGCCACCGCCGTGATGGCACTGGAGCGGGTTCCCGCTGACATCCGCGCCGAGGGCGGTGTGTCCCGCATGTCCGACCCGGACATGATCGAGAGCATCATCGAGGCGGTCTCCATCCCGGTGATGGCCAAGGCCCGCATCGGTCACTTCGTCGAGGCGCAGGTGCTGGAGAGCCTCGGTGTCGACTTCATCGACGAGTCCGAGGTGCTCACCCCGGCCGACTACACCAACCACATCGACAAGTTCGACTTCACCGTGCCCTTCGTGTGCGGTGCGACGAACCTGGGCGAGGCACTGCGCCGTATCAACGAGGGTGCGGCGATGATCCGCTCCAAGGGTGAGGCCGGTAC
>DGYFD06202__coassemble_238_pt1 | contig 52003 bp, 42 predicted proteins | sample DGYFD06202__metabat2_high_PE_009 | metagenome-assembled genome bin DGYFD06202
CACTGCTGTCACCGCTGCCGTCACTGCCGCCGTCCTCACTGGACGCCTGCCGTTCGACCACCCACCCGCGCTGACCACGGATGCGTCCACCACGGACGTGGAAGATCTGGACGGCGGCCTCCAGATCATCGCTGTCGACGGCAACGACATCGGCGTCGGTGTCGTCGGAGAACACCACCGCCTGCTTCTCCATCGCCTTCTCCATCGCGCCGAGCTGGTCGCGCAGCGAGGCGGCGCGCTCGAAATCGAGGTTCTCGGCGGCAGACTGCATGTCGTGACGGACCTCGCGCATCACCCGCTCGGTGTTGCCCCCCGCGAGGAAAGAGCACAGCCCGTCGACGAGTTCCATGTGTTCTGACGGGCTGACCCGACCGACACAGGGGGCCGAACAGCGGTCGATGTACCCCAGTAGGCAGGGGCGTCCCAGTTGTTCATGCCGGCGGTACACACCGGCGGTACAGGTGCGCACCGGGAAAACACGGGTCAGAGATTCCAGGGTGTCGCGGATCGCCCAGGCCTTGGGGTACGGACCGAAATAGCGCACGCCCTTCTTGCGCGGCCCCCGGTACAGGAATGCACGCGGGAACTGCTCTTTCACGCTGACCGCGAGCATCGGGTAGGTCTTGTCGTCCCGGTACATGACGTTGAACCGGGGGGCGAACTTCTTGATCCAGGTGTACTCGAGGTTCAGCGCCTCGAGCTCGCTGCCGACCACCGTCCACTGCACGTGATCGGCGGTGTGGACCATGGTGCGGATCCGGGGCTCCAGGTGCGCGGGATCCTGGAAGTAGTTCGACAGTCGGGCCCGCAGGTTCTTCGCCTTGCCGACGTAGAGCACCCGGTCATCGGCGTCGCGGAACGTGTAGACCCCCGGGTTCGTCGGGATCGAACCGGGGGCGGGACGGTAACTCGCTGGATCAGCCATGGGCGTGGGTCTCGGGGATACGTGAGGTGCAGTCAGGTTATTCGGCGGGCATGTAGCGGTCCTCGAGCACCCGGAAGTCCTCGACCTTGCGGGCGATGGTCGCCTTGTCGGCGAGCTGGAAGGCCATCATGGGGACGAACTCGAAGTCCGGGAGTTCCAGGCGTGCCCAGCGGGCGTTGCGGGGGAAGGAGAGACCGTGGATGATGCTCCAGCGGTAGAACTGGGCGCCGAAGATGTTGCGGACCTCCACCCCGGCCTCGTTGACCCGCACGCGCGGACGCAGCAGGCACAGGATGCAGCTGGAGAAGATCAGGCCCAGTCCGAGGAAGGACAACTGGTCGACGACGGTGACGGCAACACCGGTGTCACCGATGGCGGAGACGACCGCCATGAAGATGTGCACCAGCAGCACGACCAACGCACCGCCCCACGCCCACCGCTTCAGCGTGGGCGAGGTGACGGTCAGCAACCATTCGCCGTTGTCGGCGGAGGTGCGGGTTGTCGTCGAGGTGGTGTCGGTGACCGATTCAGAGCTGCTCACGGGTACCCAGCCTACCTCCCTGACCCCCGGGGAGTTAAACGGTGACGGTCACCCGCGCGAGCGGACGTCCTTGAGCACCAGCAGGGTATGCAGGGCGGCGTTGGCTGCGTCGCGACCCTTGTCCTCCACTGCGCCCGGGGCACCGGAACGGTCGACGGCCTGCTGGTGGTTCTCCACGGTGAGCACACCGTTGCCGACCGGCTTGCCGGAGTCCAGTGACACCCGGGTCAGGCCGTAGGTCACCGCATTGCAGACGTGGTCGAAGTGGGCGGTCGCGCCTCGGATCACGCAGCCGTTGGCGACCACGGCGTCGAAGGTCTTCGCCGCCTCGGCGGCGACGACGGGCAGTTCCACCGCCCCGGCGACGCGCCACTGTGAGACGAGCACACCGGCCTCGGTCAGGGCGGCCACGGCGTGCTCGTGGAGCCGGTCGGTGATCTCCGGGTTCCAGGACGCCGAGACCACGGCGATGCGCAGTCCGGCCCCGGAACCCGGGGTGATGGTGATGTCGGCGAGTCCTTCGGCGGGCATGGGACGCTCCTCAGTGGTGGTTGGTCTTCAGGTCAGGACGCTCAGTTCGGGACGCTCAGGGAGTCGAGCTGGTGGCCCATCCGGTCGCGCTTGGTCCGGAGGTAGGCCTCGTTCTCCGGGTTCGACGGCAGTTCCACGGGGATCCGCCGGACGACGGGGATGCCGTGGCGTTCCAGTCCGAGCCGCTTCTCCGGGTTATTGGACATCAGCGCCACGGAGTTCACCCCCAGGTCGGTGAGGATCTGGGCGGCCGCGCTGTACTCGCGGGTGTCGACCGGCAGTCCCTGGGCGGTGTTGGCGTCGACGGTGTCCAGCCCCTCGTCCTGCAGGTTGTAGGCCCGCAGCTTCGGCACCAGACCGATCCCGCGTCCCTCCTGGCCACGCAGGTAGACCAGTACTCCGCGGCCAGCCTCGGCGATGAGGTCGAGGGAGGTGGAGAGCTGTTCGCCGCAGTCGCAGCGTCGGGAGCCGAAGATGTCCCCGGTCAGACACTCGGAGTGCACCCGCACCAGGACGTCCTGCCCGTCGTCGTCGGCGACGTCACCGGCGACCAGGGCGATGTGCTCGACCCCGTCGATCAGGCCGGTGTAGCCCACGACGTGGAAGTCGCCGTGGCGGGTGGGCAGCCGTGACTCGACGTTACGGGTGACCACCGGGGTGTGGACGCGACGCCAGTCGGCGAGCTGCTCGATGGAGATCAGCGACAGTCCGTGGGTGTCGCAGAAGCGGCGCAACTCCGGCAGACGTGCCATGCCCGAAGGGTCCTCCTCGGAGACGACCTCGCAGAGCACGCCGGCGGCAGGCAGCCCGGCGGCGCGTGCCAGGTCGACGGAGGCCTCGGTGTGTCCACCGCGCTCCAGCACCCCACCGCGGCGGGCGCGCAGCGGTACGACGTGGCCGGGCCGGTGGAAGCTCTCCCGGGTGGATCCCGGATCGGCGAGCAGGCGCAGGGTGTGGGCACGGTCGTGGGCGCTGATGCCGGTGGTGATGCCCTCGGCGGCGTCGACGGTGACCGTGTAGGCGGTGCCGCGGACGTCCTCGTTGCGGGCGACCATCGGCGGCAGGCCCAGACGGTCGGCCTCGCTGTCTGGTACCGCAGCACAGATGTAGCCCGAGGAGTGCCGCACGGTAAAGGCGACCACCTCCGGGGTGGCCTTGGCTGCGGCGAAGATGATGTCGCCCTCGTTCTCCCGGTCCTCGTCGTCGACGACCACGACCGGCTTGCCGGCGGCGATGTCGGCAATGGCGTCCTCCACCGGGTCCAGCAGCGAGGTCCGCTGCGGCTGCTCTGCTCCGTTACCGTTGCTCACTGTTCCTTCTCCTCTGCTGCGGTGGGTGCGGAGTCTGCTGCTGCAAGGCGTTCGACGTACTTGGCCAGCACATCGCACTCGATGTTGACCCGGTCGCCGACGGCCAGGGTGCCCAGCACCGTCTCGGTCAGCGTGGTCGGGATCAACGAGACCTCGAACCAGGCCGCCTCCGGACCCCCGACCTCGGCCACGGTCAAGGAGGTGCCGTTGACGGCGATACTCCCCTTCTTGGCGACATAGCGGGCCAGGGCGGGATCCTCGAGGACGAACCGGAAGACCTCCCACTCGGTGCCCGCGGTGCGTGACTGCAGGACGGCGGTGCCGTCCACGTGACCCTGGACGATGTGTCCGCCGAGTCGTCCGCCGGCCGGGGTGGCACGCTCCAGGTTGACCGGGGTACCGACGACGGCATCTCCCAGCGCGGTGTAGTCGAGGGTGACCTTCATGACATCGGCCCAGAAGCCCGGCTCATCCCCTGACACATCACACTCAGTGACGGTCAGGCAGACGCCGTTGACGGCGATGGAGGCACCGTGGACCGCATCGGAGACGACGGTGCGGCAGCTGACTCTGATGCGTTCGGCATCCGGTGTGCGCTCGACGGCGCCGATCGAGCCGATCTCCTCAACAATTCCGGTGAACATGGAATAAGAGTCTAGGCTACGTCGCCCGGTTCGGAAGCCGCCGGGTTGAATTGATGAAAATATCACTTCCGAGGGGGCGGGTCTCCCTCAACACCAGTCGGGTGATGTCTGCCATCGTGCTGGCCATTCCGCTGCGCTGTTCCACTGTCGGAACCCCTGCACCCAGTAGCGCCGGGGCGATGTAACTGTGCACCGAATCCACCACGCCGGCCGCCAGGAACGCGGCGGTCAACCGCGGCCCACCTTCGACAAGCACGTCCACCACGCCGCGGGACCACAACTCCTGCAACACCACCGTGACATCACGTTCAGCCAGATGCAGCGCCGGACGCACGGCCGCATCCTCCGGCACCGGGGTCTGCCCGACCACCACCCGCAGCGGCTGGTGGTCGCTCAATGACCCGTCCGGGCGCCGTGCAGTCAGACGCGGGTTATCCGCGACCAATGTGCCGGTGCCGATGAGGATGGCATCGCGCCGCGACCGGTCCAGATGAACCCGGGCCCGTGCCTTCTCCCCGGTGATCCACTGGGAGGTCCCGTCGGTGGCCGCGGCGAAACCGTCCAGCGTCCCTGCGTACTTGATCGTCACCCGCGGACGTCCCAGCCGCTGGGCCGTCAACCATGCCTCGACACTGAACTCCGGCACCCCGGTCAGGTCTGTCTCCTCGGCGATCAGCGGCCCGGTAACCTCGACCCCGTGGTCGCGCAGGTATCCCGCCCCGCCGCCGGCCTGCTCTCCGGGATCGGCGAATACGAAGACCACCCGGGCGACCCCGGCCTCGACGAGCGCGTGGGAACACGGGCCGGTACGTCCGGTGTGGTTGCAGGGCTCCAGCGTCACCACCGCCGTACCCCCGGCCGCGCACTCGCCGGCCTCGGCCAGGGCGACCACCTCGGCATGTGCTCCCCCGGCCGGACGCGTCCCGCCGGTACCCACGATGCTTCCTTCGGCGTCCAGAATCACCGCACCGACCGGAGGGTTCGGGCTGGTGGACCCCTTCACCGCATGGCCGGCCGCATCGGCGGCCGCCACGGCATCCCGAATCTCCGGGCTAAGCTCCACCGGCGAGCTCCCGGAGCTCCGTGACGCGGGCCTCCGGGTCAGCGGCACCGAAGACGCTGGAGCCGGCGACGTAGACGTCAACCCCGGCCTCGGCGGAGACCGCGGTCGTGTCCGGCCCGATACCGCCGTCGATCTCGACCAAGGTGTCCAGGCCGTCCGCGTCGATCCGGGCGCGCAACGCACGGACCTTGTCGAGCACCTCCGGCATGAAGGACTGTCCGCCGAAACCGGGCTCCACGCTCATCACCAGAACCAGGTCAAAAGCCTCGAGGTGGTCCAGCAGCGGCTCGACCGGGGTCCCCGGCTTCACACTCACACCGGCGCGGGTACCGGCCTCACGCAGGGTCGCGGCGAGCTCCACCGCCGCGGCCACCCCGGCGTCCCCCCTGTCCTCGACGGCCTCGAGGTGAAAGGTCACATTGCCGAAGGCGGCGTAGTCCGGCGCCCAGCGTGCCGGGTCCTCGATCATCAGGTGGACGTCGAGGAACTTCTCCGAGACCCCCTTGACGGCATTCGCCACCGGCAGCCCGAAGCTCAGGTTCGGCACGAAGTGGCCGTCCATCACGTCGATGTGCAACCAGTCCGCCCCGGGGACACGGTCGATGCTCTCGGCGAGACGGGCGAAATCGGAGGCGAGGATGGAGGGGGCGATCAGCGGCTGTCGAGTCATGGTTGTCATGGTACGTCACACCCTCCGGGGGCATATGTTTCCACGGGATTACGCCGGTATTTCCGCAGCGTATCGTGCGGATGTTCGATTAGTGCACGGACATTCCGGTGGGTTAGTGTTGCCTGATCGAGACAGACCCCCCTGCACCCGCTGTCAGTGTCCGCCACAAGCGGCGACAAGCCGGGTCGGGCCCATGAGAGACCAAGGATCTATCGCACATGAGTTCGACATTCGGATTGTACGACCCCACCGCAGAGCACAGCGCCTGCGGCGTCGGCTTCCTAACCCGCAAGGACGGCCACCCCACCCACGACGTCCTCGTCAGGGGCCATGAGGCCCTGTGCGCCATTCCCCACCGCGGCGGCATGTCCTCGGAGGGCGTCGGCGACGGCGCCGGAGTGAACATCGACCTGTCCGTCGAGTTCTTCAGCGCCGTCACCGGACGTCAGCTGACCGAGCGCCACTTCGGCGTGGCGAACTTCTTCCTGCCCGAGGACCGTTCCCATGAGCAGGCCGCCCGCGACCTGGTCGCCGCCGGCCTGCAGGCCGAGGGGCTGGAGATCGTCCACGTGCGTGAGGTGCCCGTCGACGACAGCGTGCTGCGTCCCGCCGCCGTCGGGTACCAGTTCCCCGTCACCCAGTGGGTGTTCACCGCCCCCGGAATGACCCCGGAGCAGGCCGACCGCGCGGCGAACGACGCCCTGCTGAGTATCGAGGCCGAGGCCTACCGCACTGCGGAGTACACCGGCCTCTACCCGCTGTCACTGTCCACCCGCACCCAGGTACTCAAGGGCCGGCTCAACGCTGACGAGGTCATCCCCTACTTCCGTGACCTGGTCGACCCCCGGCACAGTGTGCGCACCCTGTACTTCCACACCCGGTTCTCCACCAACACCGAACCGCACCCCACCATGGCGCAGCCTTTCCGCCTGATGGCGCACAACGGCGAGCTCAACACCGACCGCAAGAACCGCATCAACGACGATGCCTTCGCCGCCGCCCGGCACCGCACCATCGTGCGTCCCCCCGGGCAGAGTGACTCGAGCCGTCTCGACCAGACCCTGCAGAGCCGCGTCTTCGACGACGGCCTCGGCACGGTGGAGGCCGTCGTCACCCTCATGCCCCCGGCCTGGGAGAATGACACCACCCTGTCGCAGCCGGTCCGGGACATGCTGGAGTACTTCTCCCTCTACGAGGAGAAGAACGACGGCCCCGCCGCCCTGATCTTCAACGACGGTGACGTCGTCGGTGCACGCCTGGACCGCCTGGGGCTGCGTCCGCTGCGCACCGTGGAGACCGGCGACTACCTCATGGTCTCCTCCGAGGCCGGCCAGCTCGGTGCGCCGTCCGACGAGGTCCTTCGCCGCGGACGCATCGAGGCCGGCGGCATGCTGTCGCTCGACCACCGGACCGGACAGATCCGCGACACCCGCCAGACCCTCGAGGATCTCGCGACCGCCCGCGACTACGCCACCCTGCTCAAGGGTGCCCGCACCCACATCGACGACATCCCGGTCACCGGTCTCGACCGCGGCACCTCCACCCTGGGCTACGACGGCGACCTCCCGGTGTCCGGACGCTACGTCTCCTACTCCCTGAACCAGGAGAGCTTCCGGTTCATGATGGACCCGATGCTCGCCCAGGGCGCCGAGCGAATCACCGCGATGGGCTACGGCAACGCCATCAACGCCCTGAGTGACCAGGAGGGTGGCCTGGCCAAGTACTTCTCCCAGCGCTTCGCCCAGGTCACCAACCCGCCGCTGGACAGCATCCGCGAGGCCGACGGCATGACCTTCCGCGTCGCCCTCGGTGCCAAGCCGGACGGCCAGGAGACCGTGGAGGCCTCCGGTGGAACAGGACCGACCCACCAGATCGTGCTCGACACCCCGATGCTCAGCCAGCTCGACATGCTCAGGATCCGCGAGCAGACCATGGTGCCGGTCACCTACGCCGACCTGCTCTACACGCCGGTCGACGATGACGACGAGGCCAATGCCGCCGCCGTCACCGACGCCCTCGACCAGCTGTGTGACCGGGTCGCCGCCTTCGCCGAGGAGAAGGGCGGCATCGTGGTTCTGACCGACCGCGGGGTCGACACCGAGCATGCACCGGTGCCGCTGCTGTTGGCCATCGCCGCGGTGAACCAGCGGCTGATCCGCGACGGTCTACGCATGCGGGCCTCGGTCATCGCCGACAGCGGCCAGCTACCCAGCTCGCACCACATCGCCTCCGCCCTCGGTTTCGGGGCCGCCGCGGTCTACAGCATCAGCGCCCGACTGCGTGCCGAGGAGAAGTACCCGAGTCCCGCCGGTCCGGCCGGCGAGCTGACGGACACCGACCGTGCCTTCAACAAGTTCCGTAAGGCCGCGCTCAAGCAGCTCGGCAAGACCATGGGCCGCGTGGGACTGTGCACCGTCGAGAGCTACATCGGTGGCGAGTTCTTCGAGCCCAACTACCTCGACACCCGTGATCCGCGACTGGCCCGCTGCTTCCCGCACATGAAGGCCCCGGTCGGTGGTGTCGGTTTCACCCGCATCGCCCGGGCGTCCTCGGACTGGCACCAGCGTGCCCGCGCCGTCGACGAGAGCGGTGACATCCCGCTGCTCGGCCTGTTCAAGGAGCGCTCGGAGGGTGCCGGCCACTCCTTCGGCACCACGGCCGTGCGTGGCTTCACCGGACTGACCGACGAAAAGATCATGGTCAACGCCGAATACAAGGACGCGAAGACAGAGAAGGCAGGGAACGCAGAGAAGGACGCGATGAAGCCGGCGAACACCGACGCACTGCGCCTGCTCACCCTCGGCCAGCTGGAGGACTCATTCGGTCTGACCGACGATGCCTACCAGAACGCCGGTTTCGGCCCGGTCCCTGACGACCGGATCGACGCCTTCCGCATCACCCCGGGCTACCGCGACTTCGTGTCGAACACCCGCGCCGAGCGGCACCGTCGCCCGTCTGCCCTGCGTGACGTGCTGACCCTCCCGGCGGATGTCACCGGGATGCGCAGCGCCGAGGACTTCTCCCGTGAGCTGGAGCGGTTCTCCCTGTCCGGCAACACCTCCCTGTGCATCCGCGGACTGCGGTTGGAGCAGACCCCGGGCGCCGACGGCACCACCACCATCCGCCTGCTCGACGGCGACTTGTCCACCCACTGCGAGTTCATGGTCTGGCTGCGCAGCGTGATGGGACGCGACATCCATGACCTGCACATCACCGACTCCTCGATCACGCTGCGAGCCACCGGTCGCGCCGCGATCCTGTTCGGACTGGTCACTGAGGCGCCTGCGGCACTGTCACTGGACGAGATCCAGCCCGCCCACGAGATCACCCGCACCCTTGCCTCCGGTGCGATGAGCCACGGCGCCCTGGTCGCTTCGGCCCACGAGGCCGTCGCCCACGGCACCAACATGGTCGGCGGCATGTCGAACTGTGGCGAAGGCGGCGAGCACTTCTCCCGTGCCGGCACCATCCGCGGCTCGCGGATCAAGCAGTTCGCCTCCGGACGCTTCGGCATCTGGGCCGGCTACCTCGCCGACCCGCAGCTCCAGGAACTGGAGATCAAGATCGGTCAAGGCGCCAAGCCAGGTGAAGGCGGACAGCTGCCGGCACCGAAGGTCACCGTGGACATCGCCGCCGCCCGTGGCGGTACCCCGGGCATCGAGTTGGTCTCGCCTCCCCCGCACCACGACACCTACTCCATCGAGGATCTCGCCCAGCTGATCCACGACTGCAAGGCCGCCCGCGTCCGCGTCATCGTCAAGCTGGTGTCCTCCGAAGGCATCGGCACGATCGCCGTCGGTGTGGCGAAGGCCGGCGCCGACGTCATCAACGTCGCCGGCAACACCGGTGGTACCGGCGCTGCCGCGGTGACCAGCCTGAAGTACGCGGGACGCTCCGCGGAGATCGGCGTCGCCGAGGTTCACCAGGCTCTTCTGGCCAACGGCCTGCGCGACAAGGTGGTGCTGCGCTGCTCCGGCGCCCACCAGACCGGACGCGACGTCCTGGTCTCCGCCCTGCTCGGCGGCGACTCCTTCGAGTTCGGCACCACCGCACTGATGATGCTGCGCTGCGTGATGGCCAAGAACTGCAACATCAAGTGCCCGGCCGGGCTGACCACCAACTCCGAGGCCTTCGACGGCGACCCGCGCGCCCTGGCCCAGTACCTGCTCAACATCGCCCACGATGTCAGGGAGCTGCTTGCCCGCCTCGGCCTACGCTCGCTACAGGAGGCCCGCGGACGTACCGACCTGTTGCAGTTGCTGGAGCACCCGGCGAGTGTCGGCGACCTGGACATGCGCGACATGCTCGCCATCGTCCCGGAGAAGACCGTCAGCGAGCCGGTGTACCTGGAGAAGAACTTCGACGTCGACGAGGACCTCCTCGCCGAGGTGCGCCGTGCCCTGGTCGACGGTGCCGATCCTGCCGACAGCGTCGTCATCGGCGCCGAGACCCCGGTCGAGCTGTTCAACTGGAACAAGTCGGTCGGCGGCCAGCTGTCCGTCGACATCGAGCGGCTGCTCAACCACGAGCTGACCGACGAAGAGGTCGACGCCCTGCCGTCGACCCAGCACGACGACCGTGGCCGGGCCTCCTTCAGCGACGGGGCCGTGACCGTCCACACCTCCGGGTCGGCCGGCCAGTCCTACGGTGTCTTCTGCAACGACGGCATCACCCTGTCCCACTCCGGTACCGCCAACGACGGTGTCGGCAAGAGCCAGTCCGGCGGAACGGTGATCGTGCGTTCCCCCGGCGGCGGCTCCCCCGAGGCCGGCGGAAACGTCCTGATCGGCAACTTCGCCCTCTTCGGTGCCACCGGCGGACGCCTGTTCGTCGAGGGTGAGGCCGGCGACCGCTTCGCCGTGCGGAACTCCGGTGCCACCGCCGTGGTCGAAGGCTTCGGCGAGTTCGGGTGCGAGTACATGACCAACGGCACCGTGCTGAACCTCGGTGCCTGCGGCAAGGGCCTCGGCAACGGAATGAGCGGCGGTTTCCTCTACCAGTACGATCCGGACGGCCGGGTCGCCGCCACCGTCAGCGCCGACTCCCTGGTCACCTTCCCGCTGGTTCAGGCGGAGCCCTTCCACGAGGCCGCGGTGCGCATGATGCTCGACTGGCACATCGAGGCCACCGGCTCGGTCTACGCCACCACGCTGCGCGATGAGTGGGACACCACCCGCGAGTCGATCGTCTGCTGCATGCCGCGTGCGCTGCTGCTCTACCAGGACGCCGACGAGATCCTCGGCGCCGCGTCCCGCCGTGAGCTGTTGGACGAGCTGGCCACCGCCGTGGCGTCCTCCCGACTGCGGGAGTTCAAGTTGGACTTCCGTGACCAGAAGCTGCTGCTCGACGGCCGGGCCCCAGGACAGACCGGCTCGCCGGACATGTTCTCGCTGCTGGCGTCCTACACGATTCTGTCAGCCGCCCGCGAGATCGCCCGCGAGCGGGTCACCGGCGCGGTCGGTCCGGACGACCCGCGTATCGAGGAGATGGTGCGCAACCTGATCCTCACCGAGGACTTCTTCGTGATGCAGAAGGTCGTCCGCTACCTGCGCGACGCCCTGGACGCCTTCCCCGACGAGCAACTCGCCGCCATGATCGCGGTGAAGCGGCTGGACGACTACAAGGAGTCCCTGGCGCGACGCAACGTCCGCGGCATCGACGCCCCGGCGACCTACGGCTGGATCATCTTCCAGAACGCCAAGAACGCCGGCCTGATCGACCACGAGGCCTTTGACCGGGCCATCGCCACCGCCTCCCTCGACGACCTCGTCGCCGACTGGCGCGAGACGAAAGGTGTGAACGCATGACGCTCCCTGTTTCCCCCTCCCTGCCGTCCCTGCCTGCCCAGCCCTCGTTGGGCTTCATCCCCTCCGATGCACCGTTCTCGGCGGACCAGCAGACCTGGCTGGACGGCTTCTTCGCCGGGATGGACCTGGCCAAGGACCGTTTCCAGGGTCCGGTAGCAACCATGACCGTGGAGATCCTGGTGGGCAGCCAGACCGGCAACTGCCAGTTCCTCGCCGACCAGCTCGCCGGCGCGTTGCAGGGCGTCGGCCTGGGCGCGAACGTCTCCGAGCTGGATTCCGCCGGCACCGACGGACTGGCAACGGCCGGGCACGTGCTCGTGGTGACCTCGACGTACGGCGAGGGCGAGATGCCCGACAACGCCGAACTGTTCTGGGAGTCACTGTCGTCGGCCGAGATGCCGCGACTGGAGGAGCTCTCCTACTCCGTGCTCGCCCTGGGCGACTCCGGCTACGACGACTTCTGCCAGGCAGGCAAGGACATCGACGTCCGCCTGGAGCAGTTGGGCGCGTCCCGGATCGCCGCACGGGTGGACTGCGACGTCGACTTCGAGGAGCCGGCCGAGGCATGGGTCGCCGAGGTGACCGCGGCCCTGGGCGCACTGGCACCGGCCGGTGGTGCCGGCGCACCCACGGCCACCGGCTCGTCCCCTACCCCGAAGCGGTCCCAGTGGAACCGCCGCAACCCCTACCCGGCCCGTCTCACCGTCAACCGGCTGCTGTCGGGTGAGGACAGTGGCAAGGAGATCCGCCACTTCGAATTCGACCTGGGCGACTCCGGCATCACCTACGCCGCCGGGGACGCCCTGGCTGTCATGCCCATCAACGACGACAGTCTGGTCGAGGCCATCCTGATCCGCCTGGGGCTCGACGGCGACCAGCAGGCGGACGACACAGACGGCCGGACCCTGGCCGATCTGCTGACGTTCGAGTGGGAGATCCGGACTCCGTCGAAGGAGCTGATCACCCGCCTCTCCGAGGTCGCGCAGGACAGCGTTCTCGCCGATGTCGTGCGCCGTGACGACCGCGATGCGCTGGACTCCTACCTCTGGGGACGCGACGTTCTTGACCTGCTCAACGAGGCACCGACGGTGACCTTCACCCCTGCGGAGCTCTCCGAGGTGATGCGTCCACTGCAGGCCCGCCAGTACTCGATCTCCTCGAGCCCGCTGCAGAGCCCGGACAGCATCCACCTCACCATTGCCGCAGTCCGCCACGAAGGGCCGGAGAAGGTCGCCGACAGCGAGGAGCGCGAGCACGGCGGCGTGTGCTCGACCTTCCTGTCGGACCGTCTGGAGTTCGGCGAGGACTGCACCCAGACGGTGGGCATCTACCCACAGCCGAATGCGGCGTTCAGCGTGCCGGAGGACCCTGGGACACCGGTGATCATGGTCGGTCCGGGCACCGGTATCGCACCCTTCCGTGGCTTCCTGCACGAGCGCTCCCAAGCAGGGGCGACCGGTCCCAACTGGTTGTTCTTCGGCGACCAGCACCGCTCCTCCGACTTCATCTACTCCGAGGAGCTCACCGGGATGGCGGACTCCGGCGTGTTGACGAAGATGTCGCTGGCGTTCTCCCGTGACCAGGCGGAGAAGGTGTACGTGCAGACCAAGATGCGTGAGGAGGCCGCCGAGCTGTTCCAGTGGCTGGAGGACGGTGCCTACTTCTATGTCTGTGGTGATGCCTCGCGCATGGCCAAGGACGTGGAGGACGCCCTGCTGGATGTCATCGCCGAGCAGTCCGGGTGCTCCGCCGACGCCGCCCAGGACTATCTGACCACGATGAAGAAGGAGAAGCGCTATGTACGCGACGTGTACTGACGTGTACTGACGTGTACTGACGTGTACTGACGTGCTCTCTCCCCGGTTCCGTCGCCCGTCGATAGGTGAGCCTTATTCACACCTGGCTATAACGAGATATCAGCGATGCGTTAACGTATAAACCTTGTGTTTTCCTGAAGGCGCCGTCCGGGCCCAGACCCACGCCGGCTCGATCGGGAAAGCACGGAGTTCACCCGTCCCCTACCGATTGGAATTTCGATGGTGTTGGCCGCAGATGGTTCCGCCCTCACTCAGTTGGGCACCCCGGCGATCCTCCTTCTCCTTCTGCTCTTCTACGGCGGCACGATGTGGATGGCCGTACGGATCTCGAAGCGCAAAGAGAACGCCGACGGCTACATGACCGCCGGCAACAAGATTGGATTCGGTATCTCCGCCGCATCCATGACCGCGACCTGGATCTGGGCATCCTCGATGTACGCCTCGGTCGAAGCGGGTTACAACTACGGTGTCTCCGGCCCGATCCACTACGGGCTCTGGGGCGCACTGATGATCCTCTTCATCTACCCCTTCGGCAAGCGCATCCGGAAGGTCGCACCCAAGGCGCACACCCTGGCGGAGGTCATGTACGCCCGCCACGGCCGCTCCTCGCAGCTCATGCTCGCCGGCTCCAATGTGCTGGGTTCGGTCATCTCGCTGACATCGAACTTCATCGCCGGTGGCGCGATCATCTCGATCCTGTCGCCGATCAGCTTCGGCGGCGGCATCCTGATGGTCGCCGGCGGCGTGCTCCTCTACACGCTCTGGTCCGGTTTCCGCGCCTCGGTCCTCACCGACTTCGTCCAGGTAATGGCCATGATGGGTGCCGCGGCGATCATCATCCCGGTGATCTTCTTCGCCGCCGGTGGCCCGGACATGTTCGAGGCCGGCCGCGCCGCGGGCAACGTCACCTCCCAGCAGGAGAGCTTCTTCTCCTCCGACGCCTTCATGAACCAGGGCGCGCCCTACATCGCCGCGGTGCTGGCCTACGCGATCGGTAACCAGACCATCGCACAGCGTCTCTTCGCCGTGCGTGAGGACCTGATCAAGCCCACCTTCATCACCGCGACCCTGGGTTACGGTGCCACCGTGATCGGCATCGGCATGGTGGGCGCCATGGCCCTCTACCTCGGCATCCAGCCGATGGACGACGACGTCAACAGCCTGCTACCGCAGATGAGCGCCGAGTTCCTGCCGATCGGACTGCTGGCCCTCGCCTTCATCATGATCATCGGTTCACTGTCCTCGACCGCTGACTCGGACCTGTCCGCCCTGAGCTCCATCGTGATGGCCGACATCTACGGCCAGTCCAAGGGACGCCGCAAGGCCGACCCGAAGACGATGCTGTTGCTGGGACGCGTCACGATGATCGTGGCGACGGCGGCAGCGTTGTTCTTCGCCACCGCCCGGTTCAACATCCTCGATCTGCTGGTCTTCGTCGGTGCGCTGTGGGGTTGCCTGGTCTTCCCCGTCATCGCCTCCTTCTACTGGAAGAAGGTCACCAACGCAGCGTTCACGGTCTCCGTGCTCGCAGCCCTCGTCGTCTTCCTCCCGGTGCGCTTCGCGTGGATCCCTGCAACCGGTGTCTGGGGCATCATCGTCGAGGCCCTCTCCATCATCGGTGTGGGTGTGGTCCTGGGCATCATGGCGTTCGGGTTCTTCGGAAAGACCGTCGCAGTGTGGGTCGGTGGCATCGCCACGGTCGCCATGCTGCCGTTCGGCTTTGACTACCTGCGTGACTACGAGACGCTGTCCGGCTCACTGGTCGCCTACGCGGTCTCGTTCCTCGTCTGCTGGGGCATGTCCGTCCGGTCCAAGATGAACTTCGACTTCGACACGATCTCCTCGGTCACCGGTAACTTCGACACCCCGGAAGACGGTTCCGCGGAGCCCGCCGACGAGCTTCCCAACCCCGACGACACCACCCACGACAGGAGTTAACCCATGTCCCCTATCCTGCTCACCATCTACTTCCTCATCTGGCCGGTCCTGGTCGCCGTCGTCATGGGCGTCATCGCCAAGGGATTCATCCGTGACGCGAAGAAGGCCCGGGAGTCGGGCACCTCGATCATCTGATCCAGCTGTACTAGGCCTTGCGCAGCACCGCGAAGAACATCGCGTCGGTGCCGTGCCGGTGCGGCCACAGCTGGACGAACGGTGCAGAATCCAGGCCCACCCCGGCCAGCTCCGGGAACAGGGCCGTGGCGTCCTCGATGACCGCGCCGGTCTCCTCCGCCACCGAGCGTGCGACCTCCACGGTCTCCGCCGGGTGGGGTGAACACGTCGAGTAGACGACCACCCCGCCCGGCTTCGTCACGCTCAGGGCCGCGCGCAGCAGATCACGCTGCAGTGACACCAGCGGCGGAACATCATCGGCGGTCTTGCGCCAGCGGGCCTCCGGACGCCGACGCAGCGCGCCCAACCCGGTGCACGGGGCATCAACCAGGACCCGGTCGAAGCCATCGGCCGGAACGTCCAGCCCGTCAACGGACCTCGGTTCGCGGCCGTCACCGACATGTACCCGCACCGGAAGGCCGTCGGTGGCCTTACGCACCAGGTCGGCGCGGTGCTCCGCCGGTTCCACCGCATCCACGGTCACCCCGTCGCCGGAACCCCAAGCGGCGATGAACGCCGTCTTCCCGCCCGGCCCGGAACACAGGTCCAGCCAACGACCGGCATCGTCATCGACCTGGGCACGGGTGACGGCCAGAGCGATGAGCTGGGAGCCTTCGTCCTGCACCGAGGCGAGACCATCCTGCACCGGCGGCAGGGAACCGGGGTTCCCTTCCGAGAGGTACACCGCATACGGTGACCATTTTCCCTCGTCACCACCGGTGACCAGGGCGAGCTCCTCCCCCGACATCTGCCCGGGACGTGCCGCCAGGTGCACCAGCGGTCGGGCGTCATCGGCGTCGAGTGCCTCTTCCAGGTCTGCGGCGGGAGTCTGCTCCGTGCCACCCAGCGCCGTGTTGAACACTCCGGCGATCCACCTCGGGTGCGAGTGCTGCAGGGCGATCTCCTCGACCGGGTCCCCCAGGTCGGCGGTGATCTTCGCCAGCCACTTCTTCGCCGGGGTTCGCGTGATCGACCGCAACACCCCGTTGGTGAACCCGGCGGCCTTCTCCTCGCCGTTGGCCTTCACCAGTTCGACACTGGTGTTCACCGCCGCGTGGTCGTCCACCCGGGTGCGCAGGATCTGGTAGGTGCCCAGACGCAGCACGTCCAGCACCGTCTCGTCGATCCGGGAGACCGGACGGCCCGCGGCCTCGGCAATCACCGCGTCCAGGAGTCCCTGGGCCCGCAGGGTGCCGTAGGTCAGTTCGGTGGCGAAGGCGGCGTCGCGTCCGGACATCTTCGCCCGGGTAAGCGCCTTGGGCAGCACCAGGTTGGCGTAGGCGTCGCCGGAGGACACCTGTTGCAGCACCGACAGCACGAGGTCACGGACCACATCGCCGGAGCCGCGGGTGTCGCGGGCGTCCTCACGCTCCTGACGGTGACTCTCACTCTTGCGGCGGTAGCCGGACTGCCCGCCGCCGCGCCGACGATCGGCATGGCCCCTACCGCCGCCCTGTGACGAGGCGCGCTTGTCGCCACTGTTCTTGTCGCCACTGTTCTTGTCGCCTGAGGTCGACCGGGACCGGAATCCACCCATCACTTATCTCCTTGTGTCGTGTCGGCGGTCTCGAACACCGCGGTGTCAGAGTTGCCGTCGCTACCGTTACCGTCGAAGAGGTCGCTACGGCCGCGCACCCAGGCATCGGCATCCATCATTTTCTTGCCCGGCGGCTGGATCCGGGTGATCTGCAGTTCGCGATCGCCGGTTCCGACGTACAGCGCGTCCTTGGTGGCCGCCAACTCCCCCGGGGCAAGGGACTCCGGGGCTCCGCCAGCGGTGCCGGCGGTACCGGCGGTACCGGCGCTCCCCGGCTCAGTGTGGCGCAGCAGTCCCAGCTTGTAGCGTTCCCCGTCGAGCATCGTCCATGGTCCCGGTGCCGGGGTGTGTGCCCGGGTGACCCGCTGGATCTCTGCGGCGGCCCGGGTCCAGTCCACCCTCGCATCGGCGGAGGTGATCTTCGCGGCGTAGGTCGCCCCCTCCTCCGGCTGCGGTTCGGGAACGATCTCACCGGTGCCCAGCCCGGTGAGGGTCTCGGCGAGCAGTTCACGGCCGGCGTAGGTCAGCCGGGTCAGCAGGTCGTCGGCGGTGTCGGTCAGGCCGATCTCCTCGGTGACTGTGCCGGTGGTCGGCCCGGCGTCGAGGGCCGGGACGATACGGAACGTGGTCGCCCCGGTGGTGGTGTCCCCGGCGGCGATCGCCGCCTGCACCGGTGCGGCGCCGCGCCAGCGTGGCAGCAGCGAGAAGTGCAGGTTAATCCACCCGTGGCGGAAGATGTCGAGTACGTCGGCCGGCAGGATCTGCCCGTAGGCCACCACGGCCACTGCCTCGACACCGTCGGCGGCGTAACCGGACAGCACCTTGCGGACATCCGCAGCGTCCTCGGCGTCGGGCTTCAGTGAAGTGAACTTGTGGACCGGCACCCCGTGGGTATCGGCGACGTCGGCCACCTTGGAGGGGTGCACCGTCCTCCCCCGGCCACGACGGGCATCAGGCTGGGTGAGCACGGCGACGACCTCGTGGGACGGATCGTCCAGCAGGTACTCCAGGGTTACCGCAGCTGGTTCCGGGGTCCCGGCGAACAGGATCTTCATCGGTTGAACCACTCGCTTCCCCGGATCTCGGCCATCACGGCGCGCCGACCGGCGGGCTCCATGCGCTGGAAGAACATCACGCCGTCCAGGTGGTCGGTCTCGTGCTGCACACAGCGGGCCATCAGGCCGGTGACCTCGCGGTCCACCGTGTCCCCGTCGACGGTCACCCCGCGTACCCGCACCGACTGAGCCCGGGTGACGTCACCGCCGGCCTCCGGCACCGACAGGCAGCCCTCGCGTCCGGTCTGGGTGTCCTCCCCGACCGCCTCCCACACCGGGTTGATGATGTGGCCGCGATCGCCCTCGCAGTCGTAGACGAACACCCGTTGGGTCAGCCCCACCTGGTTGGCGGCCAGGCCGACACCGCCGGCATGGTCCATGGTCTCCAGCATGTCGTCGACGAGGGTGCGCAGGGTGGGGTCACCCGCGGGATCGACCACGGGCTCGGCGGCGGTGCGCAGGACGGGGTCCCCGAACAGCCGGATAGTCAGAACGGTCATGTCTGCCCATCCTATCCGACCCGCACCGGGTCCACGACGACGCGTAGCGGGTCGTTCTGCCGCCGTGTCGCCCGGATCGACAGCGCGGCCCGCAGGCTGGCCCCGACCTCTTCCTCGTGCCCGGCGGGCACCCGGATGATCAGCCGTCGGGCCAGTTCAGCCTCGGTGTCGCCCAGCCCGGCCGGACGTCGTACCCCGGCGGGCAGTTCCACCGGTCCCAGCAGTTCCACATCCCCGTCGTCGACGACCGACGACGGGGGTGTCCAGGCGTCCTGCAGCTGGTCAAGCGACGCCGCCGTGCCGTCGGCGGCGACGAGCGTCACCGCCGGTGGGAAGCCCGCCTCCACCCGGGTGGCGAGCTCAGCGGCCGCTGCCCCCTCGGGATCCCAGCGGATCAGCTGCTGGGCCGTCGGGTCGCTGGTGGGTGCGACGAGCACCACCTCGCCGGCATCCTCACGCGCTGCGACCAGGCAGGACGCTTCCATCCACTGGCGCAGGGTCTGCTCGGTGGCGCGCAGGTCGGCCCGCCCCAGACTCAGCCAGGTGTCCATGAGCACCGCCGCCCCATAGAGACCACCGTCCACCAGTGGTTCGGCACCTGGGGTGGCGACGACCAGGCGGGGTGCGTCGGCGATGACATCCTTGACCTGTCCCCCACCGGAGACGGTGACCCCGACCCCGGGGAAGGCCCGGCCGAGCTCCTCGGCGGTGCGTTCCTGGCCGATGACGGTCATGCGCAGAGCATGTCCACCACAGCTGGTGCAGGTGAAGTTGCCTTCCATCGCCCCGCACCACCGACAGTGCGGTGCTGCTGCGGCTGCCGCAGAATCCTGCGCATCGGAACCGCCACGGGGAATCTCCAACGGGCCATTGCACCGTCGGCAACGCGCGGATGTACGACAGGACGAACAGGCCACCGACGGGGCGTAGCCACGCCGGGGCACCTGGACCAGCACCGGGTGCCCGGCGTCCAGGGTCCGGCGGATCGCCTTGTACCCGGCCGAGGGCATCCGGGAGTAGTTCTGGTGGGCGTCATGGGTGTCGTCGAGGGCGTGGATCCACGGCATCCGGTCTCGTAGTGCGGTGGGTTCGGGACGCAAGGTCGGGGAGAATCCCTGCTCGACCCACTGCTGGATTTCCGCGGTGCGGTGTGCCCCACCGACGAGCAGGGCACATTCCTCCAGTTCGGAGCGCATCCGGAGCACGTCGCGGGCGTGAAGGTATGGAGCCCGTGGATCCACCAGGGCGTCCTCCCCGTCGCCGACCAGCACGGCCAGGCGGAGGTTCTGCACCGGGGCGCTGGCGGCCGAGCGGGTGCCGACGACCACACGCCCCTGTCCTGCCAGTACCGCGAGGTGTCGCCGGTATCGCGCGGCGGGGCCGACCTGGGCGGTCAGCTCGGTGATCTGCGCGGCCGACAGGAAGCGGCGTAGTGCGGCGGTGATCCGGTCGACGTCCCGTTGGTCCGGGGCAACGAGCAGGACCCCACCGCCGTCCCAAGCCACGGTGGCGGCCATCTCAGCCAGGCGTGCGGCCCAGTCCTCCCCCGGTGTCCACAGCCACGAGGCCCGGGCAGGGCTGCCCGGACGGGCCGCCAGTACGGCAGCCAGGAAACTGTCGGCATGTCGGTAGGCGGCCCACCCCACTGCGGCGGCCTCGCGCGGGGCGGCGATGAGGTCGTCACGGGCCACCAGGGAGCCGTAGAGGTCCTCCCACGAGGCCCCACCGCCGAAGAGTCCTGACTTCTCCGCGGTGGCGTGGCGGGCCGGGACGATCGCCCGGATCACGTCGGACCGGGTACCGGCGTAGCGGTCGGCCAACCGGTTGACCAGTTCCCACAGGTGCGGCGGGAGGATCTGCACCGGGCTGATCACCCGGTTGAGCGGTGACAGGTCGCCGACGTGGTCGGTGGTGCGACGGCGTTCGACCAGCAGGGCGTCCACCAGCCGTCCGGCGAACCGAACCCGGACCTTGACCCCCGGCTGTGCCTCGGCGTCCCATTTCTCCGGAACGGCGTAGTCGAAGAGTCGGTCGAGGTGGGGCATCCCCAACAGTGGGAGTACCCGGGCAACGGGGTTGGTCACATCATCCGATTCTACTGACCTTGTCTACGGGCCGAGCCTACTGTGCGACCGGGACACCGATCTGCTCGGCGGCGGCGCGCAGCGCCTCGGCGCGGTCGGTGTTCTCCCACGGGAGGTCGAGGTCGGTGCGTCCGAAGTGGCCGTAGGCCGCGGTCTGGGCGTAGATCGGACGCAGCAGGTCCAGGTCCCGGATGATCGCCCCGGGGCGCAGGTCGAAGACCTCGGCGACGGCCTGCTGGATCTGCTCGTCGGTGCGCCCACCGGTGGCGGTGCCGAAGGTCTCGACGTAGAGACCGACCGGTCGCGCACGGCCGATGGCGTAGGCCACCTGGACCTCGGCGCGGGCGGCGAGGCCGGCGGCGACGATGTTCTTGGCCACCCAGCGCATGGCGTAGGCCGCCGAGCGGTCCACCTTGCTGGGGTCCTTGCCGGAGAAGGCACCGCCGCCGTGGCGGGCCATGCCGCCGTAGGTGTCGACGATGATCTTGCGGCCGGTCAGTCCGGCGTCGCCCATCGGGCCGCCGAGGATGAAGGAGCCCGAGGGGTTGATGAGTACGGTGAGTTCGTCGGTGACGAAGCTCTCGAGACCGGCGTCCTTGATGACCCAGTCGATGACGTGGGTGCGCAGTGCTACGGCGAGATCGTCCTGCTCGACACCCTTGTCATGCTGGGTGGAGATCACCACGGTGTCGAGGTGCGAAGGACGACCTTCGGCGTCGTAGGCGAACGTGACCTGGGTCTTGCCGTCGGGACGCAGCCGGTCGACGATGCCTTCCTTGCGCACCTGCGTCAACCGACGGGCCAGGCGGTGGGCCGTGGCGATCGGCAGCGGCATCAGTTCCGCGGTCTCGTTGGTGGCGTAGCCGAACATCAGACCCTGGTCACCGGCGCCGGCCTTGTCGAATTCCTCGTGCTCCTTGCCCTCGCCGGCGCTGCGCACCTCGTGGGAGGTGTCCACGCCGTCGCCGATCTCCGGGGACTGCTCGCCGATGGCGATGTTGACTCCACAGGTGGAGCCGTCGAAGCCGACGTCGGAGGAGGTGAAGCCGATGTTGCAGATGGTGTCACGCACCAGCTGCGGGATCTCCACGTAGCCACTGGTGCGCACCTCACCGGCGACGTGCACCTGGCCGGTGGTGACCAGGGTCTCCACGGCGACCCGGGACTCCGGGTCCGCGGCGAGCAGGGCATCGAGGATGGTGTCCGAGATAGCGTCGCAGATCTTGTCGGGGTGCCCTTCGGTCACCGACTCACTGGTGAACAGACGGGAGTTCGCACGGGTGGAAGACGCTGCGGACGCAGAGGACGGGGTGGTCACGATGTATCGGCTTTCTGTTGTAGTGCATGTCGAAGTGCAGTCAGCCCTTCAGGACGTTCACCATACTAGACCAAGCTGTCTTTTTGGGAGAAGGCCCCGGAGAGCGTCCCGGACAGGGGCTCTAGAGAAGTCCCTCGAGTGCGTCGAGGATGTGGGCGGCGACCACCAGCTTGGAGGAGGTCGCGACCTCGGTGACGTCCTCGGCCCCGGGGCGGTCACCCGGCACCAGGATCCAGCCGGAGCTGTCCTGCTGGCCGAAGACGACCCCCTCACCCACCGCATTACACATCAGCAGGTCGCAGCCCTTGCGGGCCAACTTGGCGCGGGCGTGGTCCAACGGACTGTGGGTGGCGTCGCCGGTCTCTGCGGCGAAACCGGCGATCACCAGATCCTCCGGCAACTCTCCGGTGCGGCGACGCTCCACCAGCCCCTTGAGGATGTCCGGGTTCTCGGTCAACGCCAGATTCGCCAGCCCGTCGTCGTCGGTACCCTTCTTCATCTTCGCCTCGGCCCGCTGGGCGGGACGGTAGTCGGCGACGGCGGCGGCCATGACGACGGCATCGACCTCGGGAGCAAGTTCGGCGACGGCGGACTCCAGATCGCGGGCGCTGCTGACCCGGGTGATGCGTGCACCGGATGGCACCGGCAACTCGTCGGTGTGCCCTGCCACCAGTTCCACCTCGGCACCGCGTTGGACGGCGATGTCGGCCAGGGCGAACCCCTGGCGGCCCGAGGAGGCGTTGCCGAGGAAACGCACCGGGTCAAGCGCCTCGTGGGTGCCACCGGCGGTGATGAGTACGCGCCGTCCGGCCAGGGACTGGCGGAAGACGCCGGAACGTTCGGCGGCGGCCAGCGCCAGGGCACCGATGTGTTCCGGGTCGGGCAGGCGTCCGGGACCGGTGTCGGTGCCGGTCAACCGGCCGTGGGCCGGCTCCAGGACTACGGTGCCGCGGCGGCGCAGGGCCGCCACATTGTCGCGTGTCGCCGGATGGCGCCACATCTCGGTGTGCATCGCCGGGGCCAGCACGACCGGGCAGTCGTCGACGACCAGGGCACTGGCGGTGAGCAGGTCGTCCGCCCTGCCCTGCGCCAGGCGTGCCATGAGGTCGGCGGTTGCCGGGGCGACGACCATGAGGTCGGCCTCCTGGCCCAGTCGCACATGGCGGACCTCGTCCACGGCGTCGAAGACGGTGGTGGACACCGGGTTGCCGGAGAGCGCCTCGAATGTCGCCGCGCCGACGAACCGCAGGGCGGAGTCGGTGGGTACCACGTGGACCTCATGGCCGGCTTCAGTGAAGTAGCGCACCAGCGCGCAGGCCTTGTAGGCGGCGATGCCCCCGCCCACCCCGACGAGGATCTTGAGTCTGTTGTCGTTCACGGCACCCCAGCTTACGCGACGGAACTGAGACGGAACCGCACGGAACCGCACGGAACCGCACTGGACCGCACAGGACCGAATACGACCGCAGACGACAGAGCACCCGTCCCCGATGACGGGGACGGGCGCTCGTGGCGTCACAGGTGACGGCCGGGCTAGCCTTCGGTGTGCTCCAGCAGGTCGCCCTCGATCTCGCGCAGGGCGATCGAGAGCGGCTTCTCCTGGGCATCCGGGGTGACCAGCGGGCCGACGAACTCGAAGACCCCGTCGCCGACGGTCTGGAAGTATTCGTTGATCTGACGCGCGCGCTTGGCGGCGAAGATCACCAGGGCGTACTTCGAGGACACCTTGGTCAGCAGCTCGTCAATCGGAGGATTGGTGATGCCGACCGGCTGGTCGAAGACGGATGAGTTGTCGTTGGTATCCACTGACACACCTTTGTATTCGTTGGTTCTAGTGCTGTGTACTGCCGGTGAGCAGGCCACCGATCTCGGCCACCGCCGAGTCCACGTCCTCGTTGACGACGACGCGGTCGAACTCACTCTGGGAGGCGAGTTCCTCTTCCGCGGTCTCGAGACGACGACGGATCACGTCCTCGCTCTCGGTACCACGGCCGGTCAGCCGGTCGACGAGCACCTCCCACGACGGGGGTGCCAGGAAGACGGTGAGGGCCTCCGGCATCATCTTCTTGATGTTCCTGGCGCCCACGAGGTCGACCTCCACGAGGACCGGACGGCCCTCCTCCAGCGCGTCACCGACGGGACGCCGGGGCGTGCCGGACAGTTGCAGTCCGCCGTGGATCTCGGCCCATTCAAGCATCATGCCGGCGTCCACCTCCTCGCGGAAGCGGTCGCGGGACACGTAGTGGTAGTCCCGTCCGTCGACCTCACCCGGCCGCGGATCCCTGGTCGTCCAGGACACGCTGAAGAAAAGATCAGGCACACTCTCACGCAGGCCCGCCACGACCGTCGACTTACCGACGGCGGACGGTCCGGCAAGAACCACCAGGCGCGGTTCCGGGCTCAAGGCGACTATGCCTCGTAACCGAAGCGCTCCAGCAGAGCGCGACGCTGACGGTCGCCCAGGCCGCGCAGACGGCGGGTCGGGGCGATCTCGAGCTCGGTCATGATCTCCTGTGCCTTGACCTTGCCCACCTTCGGCAGGGCCTCGAGGAGGGCGGAGACCTTCATCTTGCCGATGATCGGGTCCTCGTCAGCGTCGGCCAGGACCTGCTTCAGGTCGGTGCCGCCACGCTTGAGCTTCTCCTTGAGCTCGGCACGGGCCTTGCGGGCCTCGGCGGCCTTCTTCAGGGCTTCTGCACGCTGCTCCGGGGTCAACTGGGGAAGGGCCACGGGTTCCTCCGTCTTGGGGTTGGGAATTGTGTTTGGTTAAGACTTACAGGGTCTTGCGGGATCTTGCAGGTGTTCCATTCGGCAAACGCTCGGCCTGCCGAAGTCAGAGACGAATCGTAGCGATTCGCCGTGCCACTGCGCAACAGTGGCGACGTCGGTGACCTGTGCCCGTCCCCCGGGGTGACCCCGGGACGCTGGTGCAGGTCGCGACCATGAAACAACGCGCCAAGTGTAGCACTCCAGCGAACGGAAGATGAACAAACCCCCAGTTCGCACTCGGCGCGTCCTAGTTCCCGACCTGCGGGAACGAGGACGCGGCCTCGGTGACTGCGGCACGCAGTTCCCCAACATCCGGGCCGCACTGCAGAATCGACCGCGACATATTGGGGTTGGCCCACCGTTCAGCAGGTCCGGCAATCCGGGCGATGTCGTCGGCCGCACCACCCTGGGCACCGACGCCGGGCATCAGTACCAGGCCACCGACCTCGGAAAGATCCGGCGCAGAAGTGACTGTCGCACCGACAACCACACCGACGGTGCCGGCGGAATGGGCCGCATTGTGGGCGGCCGCCCAGTCGACGACCTCCTGCGACACACTGACCCCGTTCGGGGTGGTCAGGGTCTGGAACTGCGGCCCCTCCGGGTTGGAGGTCGCTGACAGCACGATCACCGATCGGCCGGTGACGACCGCGGCATCCAGCGCCGGGGTCAACGAGTCCAGGCCCAGGTACGGCGACACCGTCACCGCATCGGCCTGCAGCGGTGAATCATCGGACAGCCACGCCCGGGCGTACCCGGCCATGGTGGAGCCGATGTCGCCGCGTTTGGCGTCTGCGATGACGAGTGTCCCGGCGGCGCGGAAGGCCGCCAGGGCGTCCTCCAGTACAGCAAAACCCGCCGAGCCGAACATCTCGTAGAAGGCGACCTGGGGCTTGACCACACAGGCGGTGTCGGCGAAGGCCTCCACACATCGGCGGGTGAACTCCGCCAGCCCGGCGGCGTCCACCGTCAGACCCCAGGACTCCAGGATGCCGGGGTGCGGGTCCAACCCGACGCACAGCCGTCCCAACTCCTCCGAACGCGCCAGGTAGCGCTGCCCGAACGTGCCGGTGTCAGAGACGCCGGAGCGCTTCTCAGCGGTCATGTTCGACGTCCTGGATGGCGCGGACCACGGTGGTCGTGTCCTTCAGTGCCTCGATGGCCTGGACAGCGGCAACGGCGCCCTGGACGGTGGTCACGCAGGACACGCCCTGGGAGGTGGCCGCGGCACGGATGTCGTAGCCGTCGCCGCGGGCGGCGGCGGTGGAGGCCGGGGTGTTGAGGATGAAGTCGATCTCACCGTCGTTGATCAGGTCGACCACTGACCGCAGGTCGTCCGGGTTGGTGCCGGCGGCGAGGTCGGTCTGCTTGGCCACGGTGGTGCACTCGATGCCGTTGCGCCGCAGCATATTCGCCGTACCGCTGGTGGCGACCAGGTTGAAGCCGAGGGAGGCCAGGCGCTGGATCGGCATGATCATGGTGCGCTTGTCACGGTTGGCCACCGAGACGAACACTGTGCCGCTGGTCGGCAGCGAGCCGGTGGCGGCCTCCTGCGACTTGGCGAAGGCGGTGCCGAAGTCGGAGTCCAGGCCCATGACCTCGCCGGTGGACTTCATCTCCGGGCTGAGCAGGCTGTCGACCATCTCACCGGCGGCGTTGCGGAAGCGGTTGAAGGGCATGACCGCCTCCTTCACCGCGATGGGGTGGCCCAGCGGCAGCGAGCCACCGTCACGGTCACCGGGGATGAGCCCCTCGGCAATCAGTTCGCGGATGGAGGTGCCGGTCATGATCCGGGACGCGGCCTTGGCCAGCGGCACACCGGTGGCCTTGGAGACGAACGGGACGGTGCGGGAGGCACGCGGGTTGGCCTCGATGACGTAGAGGATGTCGTCCTTCAGGGCGAACTGCACGTTCATCAGGCCCTTGACGCCGATGCCGTGGGCCAGGGCCGCGGTGGAGCGGCGGACGTTCTCGATGTCCGACTCCCCCAGCGTCATCGGCGGGAGTGCACATGCGGAGTCACCGGAGTGGATACCGGCCTCCTCGATGTGCTCCATCACGCCGGCGAGGTAGACCTCGTCGCCGTCGCACAGGGCGTCGACGTCGATCTCGATGGCGTTGTCGAGGAAACGGTCGACGAGCACCGGGTGGTCCTCGGTGATCTCGGTGGCACGGGCGATGTAGTTCTCCAGGGAGGCCTTGTCGTAGACGATCTCCATGCCGCGTCCGCCGAGGACGTAGGACGGACGGACCAGGACCGGGTAGCCGATCCGGCCGGCGACATCCTTGGCCTCGTCGAAGGTGGTGGCGGTGCCGAAGGCGGGGGCGGGCAGTTCGGCCCGCTCCAGGACCTTGCCGAACTCGCCGCGGTCCTCGGCGAGGTCGATGGCGGCGGCGGAGGTGCCGATCACCGGCACACCGGCGGCGGTCAGTCGCTCTGCCAGTCCCAGCGGGGTCTGCCCACCGAGCTGGACGATGACCCCGGCGACCTCGCCGGACTCCTGCTCGGCGTGGTAGACCTCCATGACGTCCTCGAAGGTCAGCGGCTCGAAGTAGAGACGGTCGGCCGTGTCGTAGTCGGTGGAGACGGTCTCCGGGTTGCAGTTGACCATCACGGTCTCGTAGCCGACGCGGGAGAGCTCCAGGGCGGCGTGGACGCAGGAGTAGTCGAACTCGATGCCCTGGCCGATGCGGTTCGGGCCGGAGCCGAGGATCAGGACCTTCGGCTTCTCGGTCTGCGGGGCGACCTCGGACTCGGCGGCCGGGTCGAGCTCATAGGCCGAGTAGTGGTACGGGGTCTTCGCCTCGAACTCCGCCGAGCAGGTGTCGACGGTCTTGAACACCGGGCGGATGCCCAGCGACCAGCGCAGGGTACGCACCCCGTCCTCACCGGCGAGCTCCGGGCGCACCGCGGCGATCTCGGCGTCGCCGAGGCCCAGGTACTTCGCCTCACGCAGCAGCTCCTCGGTGAGCACCGGGGCTGCCTCGAGCTCGTCCCGGAAGTCGACCAGTGCCTTGAGCTCGTAGAGGAACCAGGGGTCGACCCCGACGGAGGCCCGGTGGACCTCGTCGACGGATGCGCCGAGGCGCAGGGCGAGCTCCATGTCGTACATGCGGCCCTCGGTGGGACGGCCCAGGTCGTCGAGCACGGCGTTGAGGTCGCGGGCGCGGTCTCCGGCGAAGTACTCGTCGGAGGTGGTCCAGAACCCGGCCGGCTTGGTCTCCATGGAGCGCAGCACCTTGTTCAGGGCGGAGATGTAGTTGCGCCCGATGGCCATCGCCTCACCGACGGCCTTCATGGTGGTGGTCAGGGTGTCGTCGGCACCGGGGAACTTCTCGAAGGCAAAGCGCGGTGCCTTGACGATGACGTAGTCCTGTGTCGGCTCGAAAGCTGCCGGGGTGACCTGGGTGATGTCGTTGCGCAGCTCGTCGAGGGTGTAGCCGATGGCGAGCAGGGCGGCGATCTTGGCGATCGGGAAGCCGGTGGCCTTGGAGGCCAGGGCGGAGGACCGGGAGACGCGCGGGTTCATCTCGATGGTGATGATGCGGCCGTCGTCCGGGTTGATGGCGAACTGGATGTTGCAGCCACCGGTGTCGACACCGACCTCGCGGATGATGGCGATACCCTGGTCGCGCATCTTCTGGAACTCGCGGTCGGTCAGGGTCATCGACGGGGCGACCGTGACCGAGTCACCGGTGTGCACGCCGAGGGCGTCGACGTTCTCGATGGAGCAGACGACCACGGTGTTGTCGTCACCGTCACGCATCAGCTCCAGCTCGAACTCCTTCCAGCCGAGGATGGACTCCTCGATCAGGACGTTCGCCTCCGGGGAGGCTGCGAGACCGCCACCGGCGATACGGTCGAGGTCTTCGTAGGTGAAGGCCAGGCCGGAGCCCAGGCCGCCCATGGTGAAGGACGGACGGACGACGACCGGCAGACCGAGTTCGGCGACGGTGGCGTGGACCTCGTCCATGTTGTGGCACACCGCGGAGCGGGCGGACTCGCCACCGATGGAAGCGACGATGTCCTTGAACTTCTGGCGGTCTTCACCGCGCTCGATGGCGTCGATGTCGGCGCCGATGAGCTCCACGCCGTGCTTCTCCAGCAGACCGAGGCGGTCCATCTGGATGGCGGCGTTCAGTGCGGTCTGTCCACCGAGGGTGGCCAGCACGGCGTCGATCGGGTGGCCGGCCTCCTTCTCGGCGGTGAAGATCTTGTCGATGTACTCCGGGGTGATCGGCTCGATGTAGGTGTGGTCGGCGAACTCCGGGTCGGTCATGATGGTGGCCGGGTTGGAGTTGATCAGGGTGACCCGCAGGCCCTCGGTCTTCAGTGCGCGGCAGGCCTGGGTGCCGGAGTAGTCGAACTCACAGGCCTGGCCGATCACGATCGGGCCCGAGCCGATGACGAGGACGTGGTTGATGTCGTTGCGCTTCGGCATTTAGTTGTTCCCTTCCATCAGTTCGATGAACTCGTCGAACAGCGGGTTGGCGTCGTGGGGGCCGGCGGCGGCCTCGGGGTGGTACTGGACGGAGAAGGCGAGTCCGTTGTCGAGGGCGACACCTTCGACGCAGTCATCGTTGAGGCAGGTGTGGGTGACCTGGGCGGTGCCGTAGGGCGTGTCGAAGGGCTCGCCGGGTCGACCGCGCAGGGCGAAGCCGTGGTTCTGCGAGGTGATGAAGATCTGGCCGGTGAGGTGGTTGAGCACGGGCACGTTGGTGCCGCGGTGGCCGAACTTCAGCTTGTAGGTGTCCATGCCCAGGGCACGGCCCAGGATCTGGTTGCCGAAGCAGATCCCGAACAGCGGGATCTTCTTCTCGAGGACGGTCTGGACCTGCTGCACCATGACATCGGCGGTGGCGGGGTCGCCGGGGCCGTTGGAGACGAAGACACCGTCAGGCTGGTACTGCTCCAGCAGCGGCTCGACCGGGGACTCGGCCGGGACGACGACGGTGCGCACCCCGCGGGAGGCGAAGTTGGACGGGGTGTTGGTCTTGATGCCCATGTCGTAGGCCAGCACGGTGTACCTGGCCTCACCCTCGGGCTCGACAACGTAGACCTCGTCGGTGGATGCCTCGACGGCGAGGTTCGAGCCGACCATGGTCGGCTGTGCGGCGACCTCGGCGATGAGCTCCTCGACGGGACGTTCGGCGGCCTTCCCGGAGAAGATGCCGGCGGCGACGGCACCCTGGTCGCGCAGGTGGCGCACCAGTGCACGGGTGTCGATACCCTGGATCCCGATCAGCCCCTGCTTCTCCATCTCCTCGGGCAGCGAGCGGGCTGCACGCCAGTTCGACACGGAGCGGGAGAGATCGCGGATGACCAGGCCGGCGGCCCAGATCTTGCCGTTGTGGGACTCGGAGTCCTCGTCGTTCCAGCCGGTATTGCCGATCTGCGGGGCCGTCGCCACGATGATCTGCCGGTGGTAGGAGGGGTCGGTCAGGGTTTCCTGGTAGCCGGTCAGCGCGGTCGTGAACACGGCCTCACCCAGGGTGGTGCCGGTCGCACCGAAGGCGCGGCCACGGAACACCCGTCCGTCGGCCAGCACCAGCAGCGCGGGGGTGCGGGAGGAACTCACAGCAGTACTCTTCTCTGTCGCGGAATTAGCGGAACTAGTTGTATGTGGTCTATGTGCGATCTGGTCGGTCATCTAGGCGTCGACCTCGCCGTCGCGGCAGGTCACCCGGCCGCGGAGCAGGGTCGTGGACACCTTCACCGGCAGTTCCATCCCCTCGTAGGGGGTGTTGGACGACTTGGACGCCAGGTCCTCGCCGTGAGCGGTCCAGCTGCGGCCGGTGTCGACGACGCAGAGGTTCGCCGGCTCCCCCACTGCCACGGGACGGCCGTGGCCGGGCAGCTTGAGAATCTCGGCGGGGCGCTCCGACATGACCTTCGCCACGAAGCGCCAGTCCTGTGCCTCGAGACCTTCAGGTACGTCGGTGACGAACAGGCCAGCGATGATCGGCAGCGATGTCTCCAGGCCCAGCATACCGGGGCGGGCCTGGTCGAACTCGCAGCACTTCTCCTCGGAGCCGTGCGGGGCGTGGTCGGTGGCGACACAGTCCACCGTGCCGTCGATCAGCGCCTGGCGCAGAGCCAGGGTGTCCTGGGTCTCGCGCAGCGGCGGGTTGACCCGGAAGTGCCCGTCGTAGGTCTCCAGCTTCTCATCGGTGAGGATGAGGTGGTGCGGGGTGACCTCGGCCGAGAGCGGGATGTCGTGGTCCTTGGCCCAGGCCAGCAGTTCAACGGTGCCCTCGGTGGAGGCGTGGCAGATGTGCAGACGTCCGCCGTAGTCGCGGGCCAGCAGGGCGTCCCGGATGACGATGGACTCCTCGGCGACGCGCGGCCAGCCACGCAGGCCGAGCCGGGCGGCGGTGTCACCCTCGTGGGCGACCGCTCCCTCGGTGAGCCGGTGCTCCTCACAGTGCTGGGCGAGCAGCACGTCCAGGCCGCCGGCGTACTCGACGGCCCGACGCATCAGGCGTGGGTCGTCGACGCACTTGCCGTCGTCGGAGAACATGCGGACCTTGGCGTCCGAATCGGCCATCATGCCGAACTCGGTCAGCTCGCTGCCCTTGAGTCCACGGCTGATCGAGCCGACGGGGTGGACGTCGCAGAGGTTGGTCTGCTGGCCCTTGAGCCACACCATCTCGGCGATCGCCGGGGTGTCGGTCACCGGGTCGGTGTTGGCCATGGTGAATACCGCGGTGAAGCCACCGCGGGCGGCGGCGGCGGAACCGGTGGCGATGGTCTCGGTGTCCTCACGGCCGGGCTCACGCAGGTGGACGTGCATGTCCACCAGGCCGGGCAGCAGGACCTGGCCGTCGAGGTCGAGGGTCTCCGCACCTTCGGCGCTGGTCTCCAACTCGCCGGCGGCGGCGATCTCGGCGATGACACCGTCACGGACCAGGACGTCCGCGGGGTCGCCCTCGCCGTAGACGAGGACGCCGCGGAGCAGGACCTCGCCCGGTTGGACGTCGTGGAGCACTCCGGTGGCCGGGTAGTCGTTCACGGTGTTCACTTTCTCTCGTGTCGTGTCCTGTGCAGTGTTCCGGTTGCTCACAGTGTGGCCTCCCCCGTATCGCCGCCGGTTCCGACCAGCAGGGTGAACAGTGCCGCCATGCGGACGTGCACACCGGCGGTGACCTGGTCGAGCACCACAGCCTGGGGCGCGTCGGCGACGGCGTCGCTGATCTCCATGCCGCGCAGCATCGGGCCAGGGTGCAGCACGATGACGTCGTCGTCCAGGCGGTCGAGCCGGGCACGGGACAGACCGTAGCGGGTGGCGTACTCGCGGTGCGAGGGGAAGAACCCGCCGTCCATCCGCTCGGCCTGCACGCGCAGCATCATCACCGCGTCCGCACCGGTCAGGGCGGAGTCCATGTCGTGGCTGACCCGGACCGTGCCGGAGCCCTCGGGATGGATCCAGTTGGTCACACCAAGCGGCAGAAGGGTTGGCGGGGCGACGAAGGTGACGTCGACCCCCAGTCCGGTGAGCAGCAGGGCGTTGGACCGTGCGACGCGCGAGTGCAGGATGTCGCCGACGATCACGACGTGGCTTCCGGTCAGGTCGCCGCTGTCCCCGGCGAGGCGGTTGCGCAGGGTCACCGCGTCGAGCAGGGCCTGGGTGGGGTGCTCGTGCAGGCCGTCACCGGCGTTGAGCACGCTGATGCCGTCCGGGCCGTGTCCCACCCAGTTGGCGACCTGGCGGGCCGCACCGGAGGACGGGTGGCGCATGATGATGGCGTCCGCGCCGATCGCCCGCAACGTCAAGGCAGTGTCCTTGAGCGACTCACCCTTCTTCACGCTTGAGGAAGATGCCGAGATGTTGATGACGTCCGCGCTCATCCACTTGCCGGCGGTCTCGAAACTGGACCGGGTGCGGGTGGAGTTCTCGTAGAACAGGGTGAAGACCGTACGGCCCCGCAGGGTCGGCAGCTTCTTCACTTCCCGGTCACGCAGCGACTCGGCGAACCGGTCCGCCTCGTCCAACAGGCCGGTGATCTCCCCGGCGGTCAGGTCGGCGATGCTGAGCAGGTGCTTCATTCTCCGGTCTCCTCGCTGTCGGTGGCGGAGTCCGCAGTGTCGCGGAGCAGGTCCACCCGGTCGTCACCGTCGATCTCGGCGAGACTGACCCGCACATCCTCGGTGGCGGCGGTGGGGATGTTCTTGCCCACGTAGTCCGCCCGGATCGGCAGGTCGCGGTGGCCGCGGTCGACCAGGACGGCCAGCTGCACGACCCGTGCCCGGCCAATGTCGCGCAGGGCGTCGAGCGCGGCGCGGATGGTGCGTCCGGAATAGAGGACATCGTCGACGAGGATCACCGTGGTGCCGTCGATGCCCTCACGCGGGATGCTGGTGGGTTTGAGCGCCCGGTGCGGCGAGGTGGTCAGGTCGTCACGGTAGAGGGTGACGTCGAGTGCCCCGTGGAAGACGGACACCCCGCTGAACTCCTCGATCCGCGAGGCGAGACGCGCCGCCAGCGGCACTCCCCCCGACGGGATACCCAGCAGGACAACCTGTCCTGCCCCCGGTGCGTCTAGTGCGGTTTTCTCGATGATCTGGTGCGCGATGCGTGCAATGGTACGACCGACGTCGTCGGCGTCCATGATGGTGCCCATCGTGACCTCCTTCCCCGCCTCACTGGACGGATCGTTAAAGGATGGTGTCGATGACTGATCCTATCACGGGTGGGTGTCGGAACCCCCGTCGACGATCCCCTCGATCAGGGCATCCGTCTGCGCCTCGGATTCGGCGGTCTCCGCGGCTGCTGCCGCGGCGCTCGCCTCCGCAGCAGCAGCCTCGGACGCCTCATCCGCCAGCCGCTTGTCCCGGGCGATACCGTCCAGGACCGCGTTGACGTAGGACGGGGCCTTGTCGTGCGAATATTCACCGGCGAGGTGGATACCCTCCTTGAGGGCGACCTTCACCGGCACTTCCGGGTTGTAGAGCAGTTCCCAGGCTGCGACGCGCAGGACGGCGCGGTCCACGGCGGGAAGGCGCTCGAGACGCCAGGTGCTCGACAGGTGTGCCGCGATGGCGTCGTCGATCTCGTCGAGGGCCTGGGCGACCCCCGGGACGATCGCGGTGGTGTACTCCGGAACTCTCTTGACCTGGTTCGACTCGTCGCGGGACAGGTCGATGCGCTCCTCGACGATGCCGACTGGGTCGGTGTCGCGGAACTCGGCCTCGAAGAGGATGTCCACCGCGCGCTGACGGGCCGCGTGCCGCGGACCGTGGCGGTGCGTACTGTCTGTCATGGTCTCAGTTGTGGTCTTAGTTGTTGACGCGGGAGAGGTACTCGCCGGTGCGGGTGTCGACCTTGACGACATCACCGGTGTTCAGGAACAGCGGGACCTGGATCTCGGCACCGGTCTCCAGGGTGGCGGGCTTGGTGCCACCGGTGGAGCGGTCGCCCTGCAGACCCGGGTCGGTGTGCTGGATGGACAGGTCGACGGAGACCGGCAGGTCGGCGAAGAGGATCTCGCTCTCGTGGAAGGACAGCTGGACGCGCATGTTCTCCAGCAGGAACTGGCCGGCGTCACCGAACTTCTCGGCGGGGACCTCGAACTGCTCGAAGTCCTTGTCGTCCATGACGACGAAGTTCTCGCCGTCGTTGTACAGGTAGGTCATGTCCCGACGGTCCACGGTGGCGGTCTCGACCTTGACTCCGGCGTTGAAGGTCTTGTCGATGTTCTTGCCGCTGACGACGTCCTTGAGCTTGGTACGCACGAAAGCGGGCCCCTTACCGGGCTTGACGTGCTGGAACTCGATGATCTGCTGAAGCTTGTCGTCGATCTTCAGCACAAGGCCGTTCTTGAAATCCGCGGTAGTCGCCACGTGTGTACTCCTGGGGTAAGCGTCGTCGTAATGTGCAAAGGGTGAACAGCCCGCCAGTCTAGCAGTTCGCCCTAGACGATCCGTAACTCCGTCGACGACGGATTCAGGGTCTCGGCACCGTCCGCGGTGACGACGTAGGTGTTCTCGATCCGCAGGCCGGTACGGCCCGGCAGGTACACCCCGGGCTCCACGGTCAGGGTCATCCCCTCGGCCAGCGTCTTGTCCTCCGGGGTTCGGGAGGCCGCGTACGGGGCCTCATGCACGTCGAGGCCGACACCATGGCCGGTGGAGTGGACGAAGTACTCCCCGTAGCCGGCCTCGGCGATGATGTCGCGGCACACCTTGTCCACGGAAAACAGCCCGGCACCGGGACGCACCGCCTCAGTTCCAGCGGTGAAGGAGCGGTGCACCAGATCGTAGAGTTCGACGGACAGGGCGTCCGGCTCCCCGACGCACACCGTGCGGGTCTGGTCGGAGGCGTAGCCGTCCAACCACACGCCGAAGTCCAGGGTGACCAGGCCGGGGACGATGATGTCGCGGGAGACACCGGCATGCGGTTTGGCGCCGTTGACCCCGGAGGCGAGGATCGTGTCGAAACTCAACCCGTCGGCGCCGGCGACGCGCAGACGGTGCTCCAGGTCGGCGGCGGCGGCGATCTCGGTGATGCCCTCACGGATACCGCCGGCCTCGATGAACTCGGTGAACACGGTGTCAGCCAACTCACCGGCGGCACGCAGGGCGGCAATCTCGTCGGCGCCCTTGACCAGCCGAGCATCCTCCACCGCGCGGTCCAGCACCGGCGGTTCCCCGATCGCACGGGCCTGTGCCACGGTCATTCCCGGCTCGACGGCGACGGTCGCGTCCGCGCCGGCGACCTCGAGCAGCTCACCGACGAGGTCACGGGTGATCCGCACCCCGATGCCGGGGTCCCCGGCGGTCTCCTGTCGCACCTGGGTGTCGTAGCGTCCGTCGGTGACCAGCGTCGCCTCGGCGTCCGGTTCCGCCGGAACCAGCAGCGCGGCGTTGGAGCCGCTGAACCCGGTGAGGTAGCGGACGTTCTTCAGGTCGGTCACCAGCAAGTGGTCGTGGCCGGCTGCGGCGATCGCGGCGGCCACCGACGCACGGCGGGCCTTCGTGGGGACGTTGTTGGTCGAGTGGGAGTCGGTCATGCCGGCAACGTTACGCTGCCAGGTACTCCAGTGCCGCGTGGTACCCGTGGACACCCAGTCCGGCGATCACACCGCGGGCCACCGGGGACAGGTAGCTGTGGTGCCGGAAGTCCTCGCGGGCGTGCACGTTGGAGATGTGCACCTCCACGAACCCGGGACCGTCGGCGATCTCCGCCAGGGCATCCCGCAGCGCGACCGAGGTGTGGGTGAACCCGCCGGGGTTGATGATCACGGACTCGCCGGCATCAGCGGCCTGGTGGATGCGGTCGATCAGCTCGCCCTCGTGGTTGGACTGCAGGAAGTCGATACCGACACCGAGCCGGGCGGCGTGCTCGGACAGACCAGCCTCGATGTCGGCCAGGGTGGTGGAGCCGTAGACCTCGGGTTGGCGCTTTCCGAGGCGGTTGAGATTCGGACCGTTGAGGACCAGGACGCGGGTCATTGGTGTGCCTCCGGAGTCTGCGGTGTCTGGGTCGCGATGTAGGCGGCCTCGAGCTCGGCAGCCTCCGGGTCGACGAGACGGTGCGGGTTGTATCCACCGGTGGCTGTTGCGTCGGTGCCGGCATCGGTGACCACGACGATGCGCAGCGCACCGTCCTTGTTCTTCTTGTCCCGTCCCATGACCTCCAGGAGCACCTCCAGCGGCGCGCCGTCGTAGGAGGTGGGCAGCCCCACGCTCTCCAGGATGCGACGGTGCTGTACCACCCCGGCCGCGCTGAGCAGACCGGCTGCGTGGGCGAGCTCCGCCTCGAAGACCATGCCCACCGCCACGGCGTGGCCGTGACGCCAAATGTAATTCTCGTGCTGTTCGACAGCATGACCGTAGGTGTGTCCGTAGTTGAGGATCTCACGCAGAGAGGACTCGCGGAGGTCCTGACCGACGACCTCGGCCTTGACCCGCACCGCCGCCTCGATGAGTTCCGGCAGGCTGCCCTTCGGGTCCAGGGCGGCAGCTGGGTCTGCCTCGTAGATCTCGAGGATCCGCGGGTCACGGATGAAACCAGCCTTGATGATCTCGGCGCTGCCCGCGATGATCTCCGCCGTGGGCAGGGTCTCGAGTACCTCGAGGTCGACCAGCACCGCGGCGGGCTCGTGGAAGGCACCGACCAGGTTCTTGCCGGCCGGGGTATTGATACCGGTCTTGCCGCCGACAGCGGCATCGACCATGGCCAGCAGCGTGGTCGGGTACTGCACGACCCGGATGCCCCGCATCCAGGTGGCGGCGATGAACCCGGCGAGGTCGGTGGTTGCGCCACCACCGACACCGACGATGACGTCCTGACGGGACAGTCCGGCCGAGGCGCAGACGTCCCAGCACTCCGCGGCGCCAGCGACGGTCTTCGCCGCCTCGGCGTCCGGGGTCTCGTGCAGCACCGGTTCGATCCCGGCGGCACGAAGGCGTGCGGCGACCCGGCCGGCCAGCTGCGCCAGTGGCGGCTGGTGCAGCACGACGGCCCGTCGGGCACCCGGCACGGCCTCGGCGACCCGGTCGGTCAGCTCCCGTCCGATGACCACGTCATAGGGGTTGTCGGACTCCACGCGCACGGCAGAGGCGGTGGACTCCTGGTGCAGACCCAGCAGTGCCAGGGCCTCGCCGACGGTGTGTCGGGGCGCCCGGCCGTCGCCGTCGATGACGTGGGTGGCGACCTCTGTGTAGAGCGACTCGCGCTCGGTGAGGATCTCCCGGTAACGATCAGCCGGGTCCGCGCCCGGTTCGGCGGCGAGCACCGGACGGGTCGCCGACCCGGCGGTGCGGCGTACGCCCTCCTCAACCGACACCCGTAGATACACCACGGTGTGCCCGGCCAACAGCTCCCGGGTCGCCGTGGAGAGCACTGCTCCGCCACCGAGGGAGACCACGCCGGTGGTGAGCAGTGCCTCAGCGACGACCTTCTCCTCACGGCGGCGGAACTCCGGCTCCCCCAGCTCGGTGAACAACTCGCCGCAGCTGGTACCGGCAGCGTCCTCGAGCATCTGGTCGGTGTCGACCAGCCCGCACCGCATGACCTCGGCGAGACTGCGTCCCACCGTGGTCTTACCGGAACCGGGAGGGCCGACGAGCACGACGCGCGGGCGGTTGATCGTGGCGGTCATCTACTCCACTCCCCAGGTCAGACGCTGCTTCACGTCGTCGAGGTAGGCCTCGTAGTTCCGGCGGGTCTCGGCGATGCTGTCACCACCGAACTTCTCCAGCACCGCACGGGCCAGGATCAGGGCGACCATCGACTCGGCGACGACACCGGCGGCCGGCACGGCGCAGACGTCGGAACGCTGGTGGATGCCGGTGGCAGCCTGGCCGTCGTCCATGTCGACGGTGGCCAGCGCACGCGGCACCGTGGAGATCGGCTTCATCGCGGCACGTACCCTCAGCTGCTCACCGTTGGTCATGCCGCCCTCGACACCGCCTGCCCGGTTGGTGCGACGGGCGACGCCGGACGCACCGTCGATGCGGTCGATCTCGTCGTGCGCCTCGGAGCCGCGCCGGCGGGCCTCCTCGAAGCCGTCACCGATCTCGACACCCTTGATCGCCTGGATACTCATCAGTGCCTGAGCGAGCTGGGCGTCCAGTCGCCCGTCCCAGGTGGTGTGGGTGCCGAGTCCGACGGGCAGGCCGGAGACGACGACCTCGACGACTCCGCCGAGGGTGTCGCCGGACTTCCGGGCGGCCTCGATCTGTTCGATCATCGACTTCTCGTGCGCATCACCGTGCACGGTGAAAGCACGCACCGGGGAGGCGTCCACGGCGTCCAGGTCCGCGGCGGTCGGCGCCGGTCCCCGATAGGTGTCGGACGGTCCGATCGACAGCACGTGGCTGGCGACCTCGGCACCGGTGACCTCCCGCAGCAGGCCGCGAGCGAAGGTGCCGGCGGCGACACGGGCGGCGGTCTCCCTGGCGCTGGAACGCTCCAGGATCGGACGCGCCTCGTCGTGGCCGTACTTCACCATGCCGGAGAAGTCGGCGTGGCCGGGACGGGGCCGGGTCAGGCGGGCACCGCGACCGGAGTTCATCTCCTTGGCGACCGTCTCATCCTCCAGGTCCACCGGGTCGGCGGACATGATGGTGGTCCACTTCGGCCACTCGGTGTTGCCGATCATCACCGCCACCGGCGAGCCCAAGGTCTTCCCGTGACGGACACCGCCGAGGAAGGTCACCTCATCGGCCTCGAACTTCATGCGGGCGCCGCGGCCGTAGCCGAGGCGCCGTCGAGCGAGCTGTCGGGACACCTCGGCGCGGGTCACGGAGACCCCCGCCGGAATGTCCTCGATCACGGAAACAAGGGCCTGGCCGTGCGATTCCCCGGCAGTCGTCCATCGAAGCATGGCCCCATTGTTCCATGTGCGCACCACACAGGTCACCACCCCCCGGCGTTTGTGATCGTGATCACGACCAGAGCCCAGGTCGCCAGCAACATCCCCGGCCCGTGCGGCAGCCCCTCCCCACCCGAACGCACCGCCGGGACCAGCACCAGAAGCACGGTCACCGCCGACGCCGCCCCGACGACCAGCAACCAGCCGAACACCCCACCCACGCCCGCGGCGACGGTGCCCAGGGACAGGGCGAGCTTCGCGTCCCCTCCCCCGGCAGCCAACCGGCGCGACAACAGGCCCGGCAGCACGGACAGCAGAAACCAGCCGACGCCGCCGAGCACGGCCACCGGCACTCCGGTCACCACCGCCCACACCGCGGCGAACACGGCCGCCGGCACCGTCAGAACATCAGGGAGCCGACGGGAACGCAGGTCGGTGACCACCAGGGCCACCGTCCACACCCCCAGCCCACCCCACAGGAACAACCACAGCAGTAGCCCTGTCCCCGACCCCGTCATACCGTCCCCCGTTCCCCTGTGTGCCCCTGTGTCCCTGTACCCCAGCTACTCCAGACCGCGATGAGCGAGCAGCAGGCGGTACATGTCCGTCACCACGGGTCGCACCCCGGTGAACGCTTCGAACTGCTCGGCGCCCTGACCGGCGAGCATCAGCAGACCGTCGGCGACGGGCCGTCCGGCCTCCCGGGCCGCCGACAGCACGTCGGTGGGGTACGGATCATAGATGACGTCGACGACCGCCGCAGCCCTGGCGACGGCGTCGGCCAGACCGGACTCCCGGTCCACCCCCTGCGCCGGCACCGTGGAGACCAGCACGTCCGCGGCGGCACACACCATGGTGACCGTCGGATCGTCCAACCTGGCCCAGTCGAAGGTCATACCGTAGGACTCGACCAGTGACTGCAGGTTCAACGCCCGTTCGGAACGGGCCAGCACCGTCACCGAGCCGATACCGGCGGCGGCCATCGCCGCGACAGCAGGACGTGCCGTCCCACCGTTGCCCACGACCACCCCGTGTCCGCCGGAGAGTCCCCCGGGGGCGACGTGGGCCAGGCAGGTCGATACCCCGTCGACATCGGTGTTGTCGGCCCGCCAGCGGCCCTGCCCCAGCGGCACCAGCGTATTGGCGCTGCCGATCCGCTGCGCCCGGTCCGTGATCTCGTCAGCCAGGTCGTGCGCCGCAGACTTGCCCGGCATGGTCACCGAGAATCCGGCGACCGAGTCCGGCGCCTTGGCCAGCAGGCGTCGCACCTCACGGGGCTCGCCGGCCTCCACCCGCACATAGGTGAAAGGGTCAACCCCGAGTGCCCCGGCACTTCCCTGGTGGATCACCGGGGACAGGGAATGCTGGACGGGCCTCCCCAGCACCGCACAGACCGGCCCCTCGGTGTCCGCGGCCAATGCAAGGAACCCGTCGACGTCAAGGACGCCGGACACGCCGGAGGTCTCGTTCACAGGGGAAGCCTCCGCACTCATCGGGCACTGTCCAGCACACCGTTGCGACGGGACTCCTCGATGGCGTCCTCATGGTCCTTGAAATCACGGTTGAACACGGTACGTCCGTCCAGATCCACGGTGACGAAGTACAGCCAGTCGCCCTCGGCCGGGTGCTCCACCGCCTGCAGGGCAGTGACACCCGGCGAGGCGATCGGGGTGTCCGGCAGCCCGTTCTTCGCGTACGTGTTCCACGGGGTTCTCCGGGCACGGTCGGCGTCGGTGGTGGCGACCTCCTGGGCGGAGACGTCGTAGTTGACCGTGGAATCGAACTCCAGGCGCTGGTCGATGTCCAGACGGTTCATGATCACACGGGCGACCTTGTCGAAGTCCCCGTCCGGGGCCTCCCGCTCCACCAGGGAGGCGGCCGTGATGATCTCGTAGGCCGAGAGTCCCACGGAGTCCTGAGCCTCCAACAGGCCGGTGCCCTCATAGATCTCCGCGGAGTTCGTCAGCAGACTGTTGACGATCTCCGACGCCGAGGATGTCGGGTCGAACAGGTGAACACCGGGGGCGATGAGCCCCTCGATCCGGCGGGGATCATCCGGGCGGGCATCGACGGCCTCGGTGGCCCACTCGGGCACGCCGAGTTCAGCGGCGCTGGACGAGACGATCGACTCGCGCAGTTCCTCCACACTCACACAGTCCTCGAGCCCGTCGGTCAACCCCTCACGGCAGGAGTTGTTGGCGATGGAGGTGAAGATACCGGCGCGGGTGTCACCACCGACCACGGTCACGTCCTCGAGGGTGGACCCGGTCGGGATGTCCACCACGCCCAGCCGTCGTTCATCGTCAGTCAATGCCGCCATCGCGTTCTCCGCCGACATCTCCTCCTGCAGGGCGTAGTAGCCGGCCTCGAGACCACGCCTCTCGCCGGTCTGCTCGGCGTTCTCGGCGGCAGAGAGCATCGCCGAGCGGGATCCGACCACGCCGTCCTCCAGCAGCTGGGGGATCAACCCGGAGACCGTGTCGCCCTCGCTCACACGAACCAGCACGACATTGCCATTGCCCTGCCCCTCGTAGTCGCGGGTGCCGACCACCTCGCGCTGGTAGTAGACATAGGCGACGACGAACACCAGGAGCAGCACCAGTCCAAGACTGATCGCCATCGACCACTGGCGTCGACGCCGGTAGCGAGGCTGACTGATGGATTTTCGAGGCAAGGTAGTCTCCGTATTCTCCGTGGTCCCCGACACCACCGGGTACACGGGGTACTCCGGGTGCATCGGGCGCACCGGGGTTTCAGGGTCCGGATGAGGGTATCAGCACGTCAGTGACTGACATTCTTACATGCCGGGGCTGGCCACCGGGATCAGACACCCGGAAAAGTCGAATCCCGGGACCGCCGGGCATCCAGCCAGCCCTGCAGGATATGCACTGCGGCGGCCTGGTCGATCCGCGACCGGCCCTTCTTCTCGCTGACACCCGAGGCGTGCATCGCACTGGTCGCCGCCACCGTCGACATCCGCTCGTCCACCAGACGGACCGGAATATTCTCCAGACGTTGTCGCAGATGAGAGGCATATTTCTCGGCGCGGGCGGTACTCTGGGTACGTTTCGAGCGCATGCTCACCGGCAGTCCGACGACAACCTCGACCACGAAGTTCTCCTCGATGAGAACCCCGATCCGGTCCAGGGCGGCCGGGTCACCGCCCTTCGCGTCGACGGTCTCCAGCGGGGTGGCGAGGATGCCGTCAGGATCCGACAGCGACACGCCGATGCGGACCGTCCCGACGTCCAGACCCAGCCTGCGGCCCCGGCCCGGGTCGTCGTCACCAGGCCGGTCCGCCTGGGGAGCTCCGCCGCTCATCAGCGGGCGCCTCCGGTGGTCGAGGTCACGGAGGAGACGTAGTCGCGCACGGCGGCGATCGCGGCGTCCACACCGGACACGTCCGAACCGGAGCCCTGGGCCATGGCGGGCTTGCCGCCGCCACGGCCGCCGACGTGCGGGCCGATCGCCTTGACGACGTCGCCGGCGGCGAGGCCGCGCTTCACGGCAGCGTCGGTGGCTGCGGCGATGAACGGCACCTTGCCGGACTCCGGGTCCACCGAGGCGAAGACGATGAGCGCCTCATCGGTGCCGAACCGGCCCTTCGCATCAGTGGCGATGGTGCGCAGGTCACCGCCGGCGACACCGTCGGGCAGCCGGGCAGCGACGACGCGCACACCGTCGACATCGTAGAACTCGGCGACGTAGTCGCCGACCTTCGCGGTCAGCTCGGCGCTGCGGAACTGTTCGATGCGCTTCTCGGCGAGGTTCAGTCGCTCGGTCATCTGCTCGAAGCGCTCCGGCAGTTGCTCGTTCGGGATCCGCAGGCGGGACGCCAGGTTGTCGGCGACGCGGTGCTGGCCGGCGAGGTAACGGAAGGAGTCCAGGCCGGTGTATGCCTCGATACGACGGGTACCCGAACCGACCGAGGACTCGCCGAGCACGGTGACCGGGCCGATCTGGGAGGAGTGGTCGACGTGGATACCACCACACAGCTCCATGGAGAACGGGCCACCGATCTCCACCACGCGCACCTGGGAGCCGTAGTTCTCGCCGAAGAGCGCCATCGCACCCATCGACTTGGCCTCCTCCAGGCTGGTCTCGATGGTGTTGACCGAGTAGTCGGTGTCGACCGCCTCATTGGCGATGTCCTCGATGCGCTGCAGCTGGTCGCCGGTGAGCTGTGAGGGGTAGGTGAAATCGAAACGCAGGTAACCCGGCTTGTTCAACGAACCGGCCTGCACCGCGGTGGGCCCGAGGACATCACGCAGTGCGGCGTGGATCAGGTGGGTTCCGGTGTGCGCCTGACGCGCCTGGTGGCGCCAGGTGTGGTCGACGTGCGCGGCGACGGTGTCGCCGACCGCCAACTCACCACCGGAGACGACGACCCTGTGCAGCCAGACCTTCCGGCCGGTCTTCTGGACGTCCTCCACCGTGGCCATGCCACCAGGACCGGTGAGCGTGCCGCGGTCCGCCATCTGTCCACCGGACTCGGCGTAGAACGGGGTCCGGTCCAGGATGACCTCAGCGTGGGCGCCTTCCGCGGCCCGGTCGACCAGGGTGCCGTCGACGACGAGGCCGAGGATGCGGCCCTCATCATCGCGGTGCTCGTAGCCTGTGAATACCGTGGGGTGACCGTCGACGAAGGAGCGGTACACCGACACATCGGCGTGGACCTGCTTCTTCGCCCGGTTGTCGGCCTTGGCCCGGGCACGCTGCTGCTCCATGTGGGCGGTGAAGCCGTCCGCACCGTCGACATCGACGGTCAGGCCCTCCTCGGCGGCCATCTCCACGGTCAGGTCGATCGGAAAACCGTGGGTGTCGTGCAGGGTGAACGCCTCACGGCCACCCAGCTCCGTCCCGCCGGCCGCCTTGACCTTGGCGGCCTCACGCTCGAAGAGGTGGGTGCCGGACTCCAGGGTCTTCAGGAAGGCGGTCTCCTCGCCGACGGAGACTGCGCGGATGCGCTCCCAGTTGTCGGCGATCTCCGGGTAGGACGGGGTCATCGTCTCGCGCACGGTGTCCATGAAGCGTTCCATGGTCGCACCGGTGGCGCCGAGCAGACGGGCCGAACGGATGATCCGGCGGAGTAGACGGCGCAGGATGTAGCCGCGGCCCTCGTTGCCCGGGGTCACACCGTCCAGGATGAGCATCAGGCCGGTGCGGGCGTGGTCGGCGATGACGCGGAAGCGGACATCATCGATGGTGTCGGGGGCGTCGGCGGCGCCGTAGCGGGAACCGGTGAGCTCCTCGGCAACGCGGATGACCGGCGCCAGCAGGTCGGTCTCGTAGACATTGTCGACACCCTGCAGGATGCAGGCGACACGCTCGATGCCCATACCGGTGTCGATGTTCTTCTGCGGCAGCTCACCGATCGGGTCGTGGCCCTGCTTCGGGCTGAGCTCGCCCCGGATGTCCTGCATGAAGACCAGGTTCCAGATCTCGATGAACCGGTTCTCATCGGCCACCGGGCCGCCGTCGGCACCGTACTCCGGGCCGCGGTCGTAGAAGATCTCCGAGCAGGGGCCACCGGGGCCCGGGACGCCCATGTCCCAGTAGTTGTCTTCGCCGTCGCGGCGCTGGATCCGCTCGGCGGGCACACCGATCTCGTCACGCCAGATGCCGAAAGCCTCGTCGTCGGTGAGGAAGACGGTGGGCCACAGCCGCCCGGGGTCAATGCCCAGGCCGCCCTCGGCGACCGGGGTGGTCAACAGTGACCAGGCGAAATGGATAACCTCGCGCTTGAAGTAGTCACCGAAGGAGAAGTTACCGGCCATCTGGAAGAAGGTGTTGTGGCGGGTGGTGATGCCCACCTCCTCGATATCCAGTGTGCGCACGCACTTCTGGATCGAGGTGGCCCGGGAGTACGGCGGAGTCTGCTCGCCGAGGAAGAACGGCTTGAAGGGCACCATGCCGGCATTGACGAACAGCAGGTTCGGGTCATCCAGGATCAGCGAGGCGCTCGGGACCTCGGTGTGACCCTGCGCCACGAAGTGGTTGATGAATCTCTCACGGATCTCATGCGTCTGCACAGTTCTTCGGACCTTCTCATTGCTCGTGCCGGTAGCTCTGCCGGTACATCTGTCGGGCTCAATTCGGGCTTAACCGGACACAGTCTACCCGCTTCCCCGGACGATGCCGCGAAGGGTCTCCACCCGCTGGCCCAGAGCGTTCTCCCGACCGTGGTCGGTGGGCCGGTAGTAACGGGCGTCGACGAGGTCCTCCGGCAGGTAGTCCTGTCGCAGAACCCCGCGCGGATCGTCGTGCGGATAGCGGTACCCCACCGCATTACCCATGGCTTCGGCCCCGGAGTAGTGACCGTCGCGCAGGTGGGCCGGAACCACCGACCCCTTGCCCTGACGGACATCGGCCAGCGCGGCGTCGATCCCGGCGATCACGGCATTCGACTTCGCTGCCGTCGCCAGGTGCACCGTCGCCTGCGCAAGCGGAATTCGCCCCTCGGGCATGCCGATGAAGCTCACGGCCTGGTGTGCCGCCACAGCGGCCTGCAGTGCGGAGGGGTCCGCCAGCCCGATGTCCTCGGAGGCGTGGACCACCAGCCGCCGGGCGATGAACCGGGGGTCCTCCCCCGCGTCGATCATCCGGGCCAGGTAGTGCAGTGCGGCATCAGGGTCAGAACCCCGGATCGACTTGATGAAGGCACTGGTCACGTCGTAGTGCTGGTCACCGTCGCGGTCGTAACGCGCGATCGCACGGTCAGTGGACCGACGGACGTCGTCGGGAGTCAGCTTCTCCGACTCGGTGGACTCCACGCTCTCCGCCGCGGCCTCCAGGTAGGTCAGCGCCCGTCGGGCATCACCGGCGGACAATGCAGTGAGCAGCTCACAGGCTTCATCGGTGAGGACGAAACGTCCGCCGTAGCCACGTGGGTCGGTCACCGCCCGGCGGAGCAGGGTGAAGATGTCCGCATCGGCCAACGGCGTGAGCTGCACCAGCAGCGAACGGGACAGCAGTGGGGCAACCACCGAGAAACTCGGGTTCTCCGTCGTCGCCGCGACCAGCAGGACGGTGCGGTTCTCCACGGCCCCGAGCAGTGCGTCCTGCTGCGTCTTGGAGAACCGGTGCACCTCGTCGATGAACAACACCGTGGACTCACCGTGCACCAGTCGGCGACGCGCCTCGTCGATGACCGCACGCACCTCCTTGACGCCGGCGTTGAGCGCCGACAGGGCGGCGAAGCGGCGTCCGGACGTCCCGGCGACCAGGGAGGCGATGGTGGTCTTGCCGGTCCCCGGGGGGCCGTAGAGAATGACCGAGGAATCACCCCGACCATCCACGAGCCGACGCAATGGCGAGCCCTCCCCCAGCACATGAGACTGTCCGACCACCTCATCCAGCGTGCGCGGCCGCATCCGCACCGCCAGCGGGGCGTGGGCACCCGGGTGGAAGTAGGAGTCGGCCGCGTTACCGACGGACCCGGCCTGCTCCCCCGGCACCTCGAACAGGCTGTCGTCACTCATGGCACCCAGTGTAACCGCGGGATGTCGCCCCGCAGGATGCGGCTACCAGGTCTGCGGGTATGCCCCGAGTTTTCCCAGGATCGACAGCAGCTCGCCGGCGAAAGACTCGACCTTCGGGAAGCGGTCGTCGACCTCGACATGCTGCACGGCGAAACGACGGATCGCTTCGACGGTGGTGGCCAGGTCGGCCAGGTGCTCGCGGGGCATCCGGTCGAGGCGCCGGGCCCGGTCAGCGGCTGAACCCTCCACATCGATGACGGCGAGGGTGCCGTGGTACAGCAACGACAGACTCATCAACGCCCAGCCGATGAGCGAGGCCATCAGCGCCCGCTCCAGGCGACCTTCCTCGCGCACCGCCGGCCAGACGGACGCGACCTCGGAACTCCAGGACTCCACGAACTCGCGCAGTTCCAGGGGCTCCATCAGCGGCGTCGTGGTGTCATGCGGGAAACCTGCCAGCACGCAGGACACGTCGGAAACCACATCGCGGAAACCGGCCCATTCGTAGTCCAGGAAGACCACCGAGTCGGAGAGCATGATGTTGTCCGGGGTCAGGTCGAAAGGCGTGAACGCCTGCAGCCGTGACCGGTGCTGCCGGTTGCCGGCCTCGGCGGCAAACTCACGCACCGTCTCGTCCACCTCGACACCGCTGTGGGCCAGCAGGTCGAGACCCTGTTCGATCAAGGCTGGGACGTTGACGTCCCGGTCGCCGGTCTGCTCGGCAGGCAGACCGTGCCGGGAATACAGCCGACGGTTCAGGGTGTCGAAGGCATCATGCCCGTCGGCGGTCGCCACATGCATCCGACCCAGTGCTCGACCGAGCTTGCGCAGAGCGGAGGACCGCTCGTCCTCGTCGTCGGAGGCCAGGATGTCGGCGTAACTACGACCGTCACCCGCATCGGAGAGCACCATGAGTCGGCCGTCGATGTCGTGGGCCAGCAACTGCGGACCGGGGCGGTGCCCCTCAGCCAGCGTGTTGGTGTACTGGTAGGCCACCACCTCACGGATCAGCGCGGCGGTCGCCTCGGAGCTGTCGGCGTCCTCAGCCACCGGGGGCAGCTGCTTGATCACCACGGTGCGTTCCTGCAGGAACGGGTTCGGGGTGACCCGCACACGGATCACCAGCGAATCCCCGCTGCCGCCGAGATCCTCGGGGTGGGTCAGCTCGGGGGTTCCGCCGAATCGGTTCGCCAGCAGATGCGTGGCGCTCTCCAGCGCAGAATCGATGTTGAGCACGTCCATGTCCTCCCTCGTGGGGGTGTTGTCAGGCCTCAGCCTGATGAGCCTGCTGAGTCTGCTCAGCCTGCTCAGCCTGCTGCGTCTGCTGTGCCTGCTGGGGCGCCTTCTTCTTCGGCTTGACGTCGATGCCCGACTCCTTACGTTGCTGGGCGGTGATCTCACCCGGGGCGTCGGTCAGGGGATCGACTCCGCCGCCGGACTTCGGGAAGGCGATGACGTCGCGGATAGACTCGTAGCCTCCCAGCAGCGAGACGATACGGTCCCAACCGAAGGCGATGCCGCCGTGCGGCGGGGCGCCGAAGGCGAAGGCGTCCAACAGGAAGCCGAACTTCTCACGGGCCTCCTCCTCGGAGATACCCATGACCGCGAAAACCCGCTCCTGGATGTCGCGGCGGTGGATACGGATGGAGCCGCCGCCGATCTCGTTGCCGTTGCAGACGATGTCGTAGGCGTAGGCGGTGGCCTCGCCCGGGTTCTCGTCGAAGCTGTCGATCCACTCCGGCTTCGGGGAGGTGAAGGCGTGGTGCACGGCGGTCCAGGCCGAGTTGCCCAGCGCCACGTCGCCGGAGGCGGTGGCGTCGGCGGCAGGCTCGAACAGCGGAGCGTCGACGACCCAGGTGAAGGCCCAGTCGCCTTCCTTGATCAGGCCGAGACGCTCGGCGATCTCGCCACGGGCAGCACCCAGCAGGGCGCGGGAGGACTTGACCTCGCCGGCGCCGAAGAAGATGCAGTCGCCGGGCTTCGCACCGACGTGGGCAGCGATGCCCTCGCGCTCAGCATCGGTGATGTTCTTGGCGACGGGGCCGGACAGGGTGCCGTCCTCACCGACGAGGATGTAGGCCAGGCCCTTGGCGCCGCGCTGCTTCGCCCACTCCTGCCAGCCGTCGAGGGTACGTCGCGGCTGGGACGCACCACCCTCCATCACCACGGCACCGACGTAGGGCGCCTTGAAGACGCGGAAGGTGGTGTCCTGGAAGAACTCGGTGCATTCGGTGATCTCGATGTCGAAGCGCAGGTCCGGCTTGTCCGAGCCGTAGCGCCGCATGGCGTCGGCGTAGGTGATGCGCGGGATCGGGCCGGTGAGCTCGTAGCCGATCTCCTTCCAGACCGCAGCGAGAATCTGCTCGGCCAGGGCGATGACGTCCTCCTGGTCGACGAAGCTCATCTCGACGTCCAGCTGGGTGAACTCCGGCTGGCGGTCGGCGCGGAAGTCCTCGTCACGGTAGCAGCGGGCGATCTGGAAGTAGCGCTCCATGCCGCTGACCATGAGCAGCTGCTTGAACAGCTGCGGGGACTGCGGCAGGGCGTAGAAGCTGCCCGGACGCAGGCGTGCCGGGACCAGGAAGTCGCGTGCACCCTCAGGGGTGGAACGGGTGAGGGTTGGGGTCTCGATCTCGGTGAAGTCCTCGTCCAGCAGGACGTTGCGGGCCGCGGCGCTGACCTTGGAGCGCAGACGCAGGGCTCGGGCCTGGTTCTCACGGCGCAGGTCGAGGTAGCGGTACTTCAGGCGGGTCTCCTCGCCGACCTCGCCGCCGGCGGCGGAGTCGTCGATCTGGAACGGCAGAGCCGCAGACTCGTTGAGGATCTCCAGGGCCGAGACGTTGACTTCCACCCCACCAGAGGCGAGGTTCGGGTTCTCGGAGCCTTCCGGACGTGCCTCGATGACACCGGTGACCTTCAGGCAGTACTCGCTGCGCAGGGCGTGGGCACGCTCGGCGACCTCATTCTCGCGGAACACGACCTGGGCAAGTCCGGACCGGTCACGCAGGTCGACGAAGATCACGCCACCGTGGTCCCGACGACGGGAGACCCAACCGGTGAGGGTGACCTCCTCGCCGATGTGGTCAGGGCGAAGATCACCACAGAGATGGGTGCGAAGCACGTCGCATTGTCCTTTCAAGTCGTTCTGTCCGGTCAGTCAGCTCGGCCGGCCCGGTCATGTCGAGGTCCGGACGAAAGGGAACCGGCATTCTTCCGGTCCCCGTCCCGTCCGAGGCACACTTCTGGGGCACACCCCCGAAAGCATGCGTGTAACGACGCTTCATCCTACTACCCAGCCGCCGCCCTGGAAACAGTGGTGGCATGCTGGAGGGGTAACACGTCCACTGCCCTGACTGGAGGGAATTTCGCGATGACGGATCGCACCGACAACACACAACCCGATCCCACACCACACCACCCTGATTCCGACGGGATCCCAGACCAGGTGACGCTGGAAGACACCGTGGTCACCCCTTTGGACCGCCGGGACCCCTACCGGTTTTTCTGGCTGGTCTGCCAGGTAGCACTGTGGATCTCCGCGGTAGCGGCGACCATCGCGATCATCATCGGTGCAATTGTGGATTCCGACAACTCACTGCTGGCCGGGATCGCCTTCCTGATCATCAGCATGTTGTCGATCATCGGCATCTTGCTGTCCCGTATCGGCAGTGACCTCAAGGGCGCCGGGGTGATGTAGCTCCGTCACATCTTTCACTCCAGTAACACAACAATCGTGCCGTACACCTGTTATGGTGTGCGGCATGAACATTGACTTCCTGATCTCCGCCGCCACTGACCCCCTCCTGGGTCGGGCTGACTGGTTCGCCTTCAACAACTGGGACGCACTCAGTCGCATGCTCGATGCCGTGATCCCCAATGCGTGGTCGAACTACCGCCCGTAAACCCCCGGAGGTAAGTCCCGGGGAGGGCACATCGGCGCCACTCCCCCTCCCTCACCTGGGGCACATTCTGCATCACCGCACGAGAGTTTCACCCGTCCGGTTCCGATGACCCCGGCATATCCGGCGGGTCTGATGTATCCGGCGGGTCCGGATCGGATGACTCCATCTCTCGTCGCATCACCTGGGCCAGCGGTCCCGAAGCCCGGGCGATGACCTTCTCTCCGTCGGGCCCAGTCCACTCCACGGTGAGACCACCGTCCTCGGTGACCGGTCGCCAGATTCCCCGTGTCTTCAACACGTGGTGTCGCCGACACAAACACATGCCATTCGCCAGGCTCGTCGGCCCGTCCGACCCGGGGTCGGTATGGGACGAGGCCACGATGTGGTCGTGGTCGCATCGGCACGCTGGGACGTCACATCCCGGGAACCGGCAGAATCCGTCGCGACCCTCCATCTGCAGCTGAGTAACGAAGGGGAAGCGGTACTGCTCCGACTCGGCGCGCAACACCTCGTCGACATCCTCCAGGACAACCGTCTTCGTGGCCGCGGTTTCCAGCATTGCTGCGGTACCTTCACTGACCCAACCCTGGCCAATGACGTACCCCGGCCCCACACCGGTTTTTCCGTCAGTCGACAGCCGGAAGAGGTTCACCTGGACCTTCATCGTCTCGGCGGTATCACCCAACAGGTCGAGAAGGACGCGTGCGCGGCATTCGCCCAGCGTCGGAACCACTGCCGTCGCGGCGGACACCTCTATCGTGCCGTCGGCAGCCGCCTCCGCAGGGTCAAGATCCAGGCCGACCTTCTCTGCAGCATCCGAGAGCTCGGTGTGCATCTCGAGTGCCCGTTGGGTGATCGCGTCCCAGGTCGCGGTGGCGATGGTCTCCGAACCGCAGTTGAGCCGCAGCGACGTCCCTGAACGGGTCAGTTCCGCCGAATCCGCCTCCCGCCGCTCGGTGGCCTCCGCAATATCGGTCGCCACCTCGGCGAACACCGCGTCCACCAGGTCCTGGACGACTTTGAGGTGTACGACCGCCCCCGCGGCCACCCCCTCAGACAGCCAGGAGGACAGCGCCGCATCCACGGCCGCGTCCAGCACTGTCCGGACCTCGTTGCGCATCGCACTGGCAACCGAGCGCATGTGGCGCTGGATGCGGACGTAGATCATGTCGAGGTGAGCCACGCTGAACCGTCCGGACTGCGCGACGCAGATGAAGGTCTCCGGTATGCGCAGGACCATATCGGCCGCATGAGCGAAGCGGACGGCCTCTGCGCGCCCCCGGCCCCGAGAGGATTCCGCCAGTGAGCACCGCACGTCCTCCGGCTGGTCCGCCAGAACAAGCGTCAGCGCCATCTCGCCGCGATTGAGATGACCAGACAGTTCGCCAGCCGTGGTGTTGAGCACCGCCGACAATGACCCGGTTCCGACATCGACTGTCATCGTCAAGCACCTCCCCTCGTCCTCCACCATTACGTTTACTACCGAAAACACTAGTCGGCCAGATCTTGACTGTCAACCACATGTTCGAATAGATGATGTCGAGACGAAAAGAAGCCCTGTGTCGCCGGACGTTGTCCGCGCGTCCCCTTGCCGTTCACCTGTGGTCCACCTCGTCCG